>Ga0316207_10001245_pt1 | contig 32528 bp, 29 predicted proteins | sample 6weekpyrite_MG_FD_204943 | JGI IMG/M metagenome (GOLD analysis project Ga0316207, IMG submission 204943) | Microbial mat bacterial communities from mineral coupon in-situ incubated in ocean water Damariscotta River, Maine, United States -... | ecosystem: Environmental > Aquatic > Marine >...
GATTCAGACCTATATAAGTTTCAGAGTAAAAAACCAGTAAAAGGAGTTAAGTAAATCTACGTCGCTTAAGGTTACTTTTCGTAATTTTTTTACGAAAAAACTGCTGAATTTAACTCCGCCGTTGACATGTATTAATGGTAATCTCTTTCCATTCGCCAGATTCTCGTTTTAAGATAACTCTTTCTTTCCAAATTTCATTTAAAGTAGTAGGAGTGTTTAAAAAAGGTTTCATCCCTTGTGAAATTAAGACTTTTATTTCATTTAGTTTATCTCTTGCTTGTGTTCGAGTTTTACAACCATATAAGTTAGTAAAATTTTTTACTGGATAAGTTGTTGAGTTATATTTGAATCTAACCATAATAGCAGTTTTTCCATTACTCATCGTTTTTTCGGTAATACCTCTCAACTCATCAGCCATTTTAAACCTTTTTTTAGTAAAAACTAAATGAATAATATCTAATTATAATAAATAGTGTATAAAAATGTACACTTAGTTATACACTTTATATTGAGATATAATACTTTAAAATGGTTTATATTGAAATTATTTTGTTTTTTATTTTAAACTATAAAGAGCTTTTTATTCCTATATATAGGATATTATTAGTATAACTGTAGTTATATTAGGGATTTATATTTTATAAGTTATATTTAAGTTAAACAGTCTATATCTATGTGTATCTTCATAGGTTAATTATAGATAAAAGAGGATGATGGAGTTAAAAATATGACAAAATGAAAAGAAAAGAGCCGAGTTTCACATAAAATTATGAATATTTATTATTTTCGTTTTATTTAGATAAAATACTTTATATTATTAAAAAATATTCTTTAAAAATAGGGGTTAGACTCCATTTATGATACGCTTGTGAATATTTATTGTAAAGAGGCTGAATAAATGAAAAATATACAACGACTATTCCAGCAAAATTAAAGAAGAGCGTAAACTATGAAAAGAAACTTAGATTTGTTAAGAAAAATACTATTGCATTTAGAAAATGATGTTGAATATGGTAGTAGCATAAACTCAGGAAAGCTCTATAAGTATTTTAAAGACTATAAAGAAAGTGAATTTTTGTATCAAGTTTTCTTATTAATGGACTCAGGGCTAATAGTGGCTATAGATAAAAGTGGCTTAAATTATAAATTATTTTTTATAAAAGAGATTACATCAAAAGGTCACGATTTTATAGATTCTTTTAGGGAACAAGATACATGGAGTCAGACTAAAGAAAAGGCTAAAAAAATAGGTTCATTTACATTAGATATATTAATGGAGATTGGAAAGGAATATATTAAACAAAAAATATCTGATAAATAAAGAATAAAGGGATCTGACCCCATTTAGGGAACATTTAATTCTTCAAAATTTTCTAGTGTGCTTTGCAGTTTATTAATTGTATTAATTCTAGTATTTAATCTCTTTATTTTTTTTAACCAATTGTTTTAGGGCTTTGTAGAGTGCAAATACTTGTTTGTTACTCTATATAATGATGACTTTTGTGAAATAATATGTTCTATATATATTTACATGTGTTCTAATATATGACACAATGTAGGAAGGGGTCTGACCCCATTTAGGGAACAATTAAATTATACTTACACTGATGAACAAACATACAAAGCATTGTAAATTGACAAGCAAATAGTCGCTATAATTTCATCTATGAAATATATACCACTGATTTTTACTCTTCTTTTTAGCGCGTGCAGCATCAAAAACTATGAGTATACGCAAACAAAAATCATCACTATAAAATCACCTAAAATAAAGTTTTCTGACCTTGGCTACTTGAGAAACAGCGATGAAACGATAGAGCTGGAGCTTTTTATAGCAGGAAGGAGTATAGAGAAGATAAGTGTAAACCACTTAATTTGCACCAGCGAAGGGTGCATGAGTAAAAGAGGGTTTAATGAAGATTATTTAAATGGGGCGTATCCTGATGATATTTTGCAAAATATACTTTTAGCCCATTCAATCTATGATAAAAAGAACTTAACTAAAACAGCTGAGGGTTTTGAGCAGCATATAAAAGAAGAGTCTGTAGACATAGTTTATAGGGTAGATTCCCATAGCGTCTATTTTAAAGACAGAAAAAACAGTATAATTTTTAAGATAAAGGATACACAATAATGTCAAATAAATTTGTAGGGGCACACTGCTCGGCAAGCGGCGGTGTTTTTAATGCTGTAATAAATGCACAGGAGATAGGTGCAAAAGCGTTCGCACTCTTTACTAAAAACCAGAGACAATGGGTAGCTAAAGAGTTGGACACCGAGACCATAGATAAGTTCAAACGTGCTCTTGATGAGAGTGGGATACTGCCCAAACATGTACTTCCTCATGACTCATACCTTATAAATCTAGGTCACCCTGAAGCCGACAAGCTGGAGAAATCAAGAGTGGCATTTATAGATGAGTTGCAAAGATGCGAACAGCTCGGTCTTGACAGACTTAACTTTCATCCAGGAAGTCACCTTGCTAAAGTCAGTAAAAAAGATAAAGAGAACACAGCTCTAATGAAACCTATTGAAGAGGAGTGTCTGGATGTAATCGCTGAGTCGATAAATATAGCGCTCGATAAGACAAACGGGGTTAGCGCGGTACTTGAAAACACAGCGGGACAGGGAAGTAATCTCGGTTGGAAGTTTGAGCATTTAGCATATATTATTGATAAAGTAGAGGATAAGTCAAGAGTTGGAGTATGCATAGATACCTGTCATATGTTTACAGCCGGTTACGATATAAGAACCAAAGAAGTTTACGATAAAACATGGGATGAGTTTGAAAAAGTCGTAGGCTTTAAGTACCTGATGGGAATGCATATCAATGACTCAAAGCCGCCTTTAGGTTCACATGTAGACAGACACCACTCTTTGGGCAAAGGAGAGATAGGTCTTGATGCCTTTAGATTTATAATGAACGATAAACGTATGGATGATATTCCTTTAATACTTGAGACCATCGACAGCAGCATCTGGAAAGAGGAGATAGAACTTCTTTACTCTTTTGAGAATTAAGCAAGTTTTGTGTAGTATTATTGATTGTGAAAATTAAAGGAAAGATATGAAAAGAGTTGTTTTACCATTATTATTAACAAGTGCTCTATTGATAGCAGGTGGCTATAAAATACCCGAGACCTCTCTAAATGCAGTTGCTCTTAGTGCTGCAAATGTTGCACACTCTCAAGGTGCTGATGCTGCCTACTATAACCCTGCTAATATGATTTTTATGAAAGATGAAAATATCTTAGAGGTAGGTTTGATGTATATTGGACTCGGTAAGATAAACTACCAAGGCTCATATACAAATAGTTTTAGTTCAACAACTTCAGGACACAATATAGATACAAATAAAGAGAACTTTTTAGTACCCTCACTTAACTATGTCTCAGGCGATGTCAATGGTGCTCGTTTTGGACTTAGTATAGCTTCTTCAGCAGGGCTATCTAAAAGGTGGAGTTCTGCTCCGGCAGTATATGTTGCAGAGGAGTTTACTCTTCATACGGTTGAAGTCAACCCGACAGTAGCACTTAGAGTTGGAGAGAAGTTGGCAGTTGCAGTTGGTATCAGAGGGGTATATGCTAATGGAGTGGTTAAAAGTACATCACCTATAGCCTCTCGTGATATGGATGGTGATTCCATAGATTTTGGGTACAACTTGGCACTCTCATATAAACCGACATCAAAGTTAGACTTAGCTCTAACTTACCGCTCAAAGATTGATTTAAATATAGAGGGAGATGCTACACTTTTCTATCAAGACGTAACTAACTCTTTTGGCGGTGGAGTCGGTACTGCCTATAGCTCTAGCAGCGAGGCAGAAGTCTCTGTTCCTATTCCTGCTCTTTTAAGTATTGCAGTGGCATATACACTGCCAACAGAGACAACTCTGGAGTTTGTATATGAGAGAAACTTTTGGCACTCATACAGTGAGTTAGATTTTAACTATGGCTCTAGTGTAAACCCCGTTACAAATTATGTCTTTGGCAGGTCTGTAGCAAAAAACTGGAAAGATACAAACGCTTTTCGTTTTGGGATTACTCAAGAGTTAGATAAGTTTACTGTAATGGGAGGTGTCGTTTTTGATCAATCGCCAATACCTGACTCAACACTCAGTTTTGAACTGCCCGATTCTAACTCCGTATCAATTTCATTAGGTACTCGTTATCAGATAAATGAAAAGCTTAATGCGGGCATAGCCGCTCTTTACTCAATAAGAGAAGACAGAAGAGTTTCAAACGAGACTTTGGACGGCGAATTTACAGATGCAGATGTACTTATAGTTTCAGCTGGTCTAGAATATAAATTTTAAGGATTTTTTTGGAAACATTAATCAATTTTTTAGAGACAAAAGATGTAGAAAAATCTATAATATTTGCGCAACTAAAATGTAGTAAAAACGAAGCACTTATATTACATGCTTTGGTAAAAAGATATATGCAGGGAGAAGACGATGTTTTGATCTTGGAGCTTCTTCAAGAACTTTACGGTGAAAAGAAGTATGAGATAGTAAACCATCTAAAAGAGGTTAAACTGCTTTTAGAGCTTGGCTGGCTGCATCAGCAGAGTTTTACCCCCGTAAAGATATCTGAGGTTACACCGCTTGAGCTTCTAAACAGTGCTGTAGGACTCTCTCCATCTCTTTTAAAGCTTCTTCAAGATGGTGCATTAGAGAGTGATTTGCCCGATATTAAACCCTACTCTGATCACCTTGAATATCTTCAAGATCAGTTTTTTCGTATAGAACTTTACCAAAAGATGAGTACAATCCGTCAAAATGTTCATGAGCACTCATTAGGCATAGATAGAACAAAGCATAAGCTGCGGTTACTAGAAATGCGTATTCAAGAGCGTGTAGAGCAGACATCGGAAAAACTTGTTTTAGATAAGTTTTTTAAACAAAAGAAGATGGACTCTAAAGAGGAGGTGATTTTTCTGGCACTTCTTCGTGAAGAGTACAGCTCTACCGATGCCTCTTTGCGTGAGATGAATACTCTGATTGAGTTGATATCGCTGGATGAGTATGATAGGATTAAAAATCGTTCTCTTTTAGAGGATGGCTCGAAACTTATAAATGATGGAATTATTGATTATGAAGAGATGCTTAATCCTTTTGGCGGAATCTCCAGAGCCTTTTACATAGTAGATGATATACTTCAAAGTATTATACACCCGCATAAAAATAAAAAAGTCCGCCGTTTAAAACTAAATGCACTTATTACCGAACAGGATATTTTTGAGCTTATAGAACCTGAGACCTCTCTTGAGGATGTTGTTTTGGCAAATGAGACACAGCAGACACTTGGTAACTTAATGAGGCAGTTGGATAAAGAGGTGATCGGAAGATTGATAGAGTGGGGAATAAAAGATAAAAAGAGCGGAATTGATGCCAGAATCATCTTTTATGGTGCAGCCGGAACAGGTAAGACCATGACAGCTTACTCACTTGCAAAATCACTGAAAAGGCAAGTCTTGGCCTTTGACTGTTCAAAGATTTTATCTATGTATGTTGGGGAGAGTGAGAAAAATGTACGTAAGATTTTTGACACATTTTATGACCTATGTGACAAAACAAAATCAGAACCTATTTTACTTCTAAATGAAGCCGACCAGTTTTTAGGCGCACGCTCAAGCGGCACTACTTCCGGTGCTGATCAGATGCATAATCAGATGCAAAATATCTTTCTTGAGCAGATTGAGAATTTTAAAGGCATGTTAATAGCCACAACAAACCTGTTGGAAAATATTGATAAAGCATTTTCAAGACGCTTTAATTATAAGATAGAGTTTAAAAAACCAAATAAAGAGCAGAGAGTTAAATTGTGGACAAAGATGCTTCCGATTGAGGCACCTTATGAAGATAAGTTTGATGTGAATGAGTTGGCGAATTATGGACTTACCGGCGGACAGATAAGCTTAATTATAAAAAATACGGCATATAAAGTTGCAGTAAGAGAAAATCCGATTTTCTGTTTCGAGGATTTTAAACAAGAGATAAACAAAGAGAAAAACTCAAACTTTGATAGTGAAAAATCTATGGGCTTTTTGAATAAAGAGTAATATATAATGTAATATAACTGTAAATATATGGTAATACCTTTGTAACATAAATTATGCATAATACAAGTATAAAATGTTTTCAAAGGAACTACATCATGCCAACCTTTTCTCTTAACTTAACAAACTATTTAGTAAAACATTATAATATTGACTCAGCAGCGGCAATGAGTATCGTTGATGATGAGTGGCATTATATTGAAGAAGAGTACCTAATCGGTAATGATAGTATTGAGACTATAGCTAAAAATCTAATTGATATATATATGGTTGCATAATTATGCCAATTAGTATAGAGAACTATTTTACCCATAATTATCCATCTTTTGAGAAATTACCGCAATTTATCCGCTCAGGAGTGATTTCTGTTTTTAAGGAATTCTTCCATGAGAATGAGATTAACGATGCTCTAATTGAATATAAGAACTTAGATGCGTTTAGTTTTATTGAGTCAGTCCTAGAGTATTTTAATATTGACATTACAATAAACAAGAATCAGTTATCAAGAATTCCATCTTATGGAAAAGTTGTGATAATTGCCAATCACCCTTTGGGTGCTCTGGATGCATTAGCACTACTAAACGTGGTAAAAGATGTAAGAAAAGATATAAAAATTGTAGCATCAAACTTTTTAAGTGAGTTTGAAAATATCAGTGAGATAATAATACCTATAGAGAATGTTAGAGGAAAGATGCAGCGAAATTCCGTTAAGGGGATATATGATGCTTTGAAAAAAGAGCAGGCTGTTATTATCTTTCCATCAGGGGAAGTAAGCCGAGTTCGTCCAAATGGAATAAAAGATACAAAATGGCGTAAAGGTTTTTTGAAAATAGCTGAAAATATGCAGGCAACAGTCCTACCTATACATATAGATGCCAAGAATTCAAAAAGTTTTTATCTACTTTCTATGATCAACAAGTCTTTGGCTACAGCAACAATCCCGCATGAGATGTTTAAATATTATAATAAGAATATAGCTTTTACAATTGGCAAAAGTATCCCTTATGAGAGTTACAATATACCTTCAATTTCAATAGAAGATAGAGTGAAACTCTTTCGTAAACACTTCTATCTTGTAGCTAAAAAACACAAGGGTATTTTTAAAACATACAATGCAATTGCCTTAGCTGAAAATAGACGAGAGTTAAAATATGAGTTAGAGAAGGCTAAAGCACTTGGAGAGACTACGGATGGCAAAAAAGTTTATCTCTACTCTAACGAAGAGGATAATGTTCTTATAAAAGAGATAGGTCGTTTGAGAGAGATAAGTTTTCGCCAAGTGAAAGAGGGAAGCGGAAAACAACGCGATATAGATGATTTTGATTACTGTTATGAGCATATTATTCTTTGGGATGATAAAGATTTGGAGATAGTAGGTTCTTACCGCATCGCTAAAGCACAGGAGATAATTGAAACTTATGGTGTTGAAGGGCTTTATACCTCTGGACTCTTTCGGTATAAGGAGGAGTTTTCAACTTACTTTATGAATGGAATAGAGTTAGGCCGTAGTTTTGTACAGCCAAAATACTGGAACTCTAGAGCTTTAGACTACTTATGGCAGGGTATAGGTGCATATTTAAGAGCAAATCCGGATATCAGGTATATGTTCGGTGCTGTTAGTATATCTCGCTCATACAATGATGAGGCAGTTGAGCTACTTATATATTTTTATATGAATTATTTTTCTTCAAAAGTACATAGTGTTGAGCATATTGATAGTTACAAAATATCAGATACAAAAATAGCCAAGTTTGAAAAAATCTTCTTAAAAAATGATTATGCTAAAGATATTTTAACTTTAAAAAATGAGTTACAATTAATAGGTTATGCAATACCGACACTCTATAAGCAGTATAGTGACTTATGCGAAGATGACGGTGTCCAATTTATGGATTTTGGAGTAGATAAGGAGTTTGAAAACTGTGTTGACGGTTTCATAATGGTAGATATGTATAAAATGAAAGCTCAAAAAAGAAAACGCTATTTAGAAAGATAAATTCACAAGAAATTAGTGTCACTTAAGGTTGATTTTCTACAATATGTTTCCAATATACACATTTAAAATGATAGATCAAAAAAATATGTAGTATTTAGTAACAACACGCACCTCAAATCTACTCATACTCTTTTATTTAATACTCTTTTTGATACAATCCACATAACTGTTTTTTCTAAAAATTTGCAAAAAATATTTAAGCCAAAAGGCTTATATTTTATATATTTGAAAAAATAATAATAATAAAGGTAGGTTATATGGAGCATATTAGTACTGCAAATCCGTACTTTGGGGTATTTGTACTTTTTCTTGTGACATTTGGTGCATTTACAGCAACGACTATAATAGCTCGTTTAGCGAGTCGCGCCTTAGCAGCTAAAGATAGTGAAAAGATTAAACTATCTGTTTATGAGTGTGGACCAGAGGTTACAAGGCAGCCAAATAGAATTTCTCCACAGTTTTATCTATTCGCACTGCTTTTTTTACTATTTGATGTAGAGATAGTTTTTATGTTTCCATGGGCAGTAGATTTTAAACTACTAGGATGGTTTGGTGTTGCTGAGATGTTAATGTTTATACTGTTATTAACTATCGGTTTCGTATACGCATGGAAAAAAGGAGCGCTTGAATGGCACAACATAAAGTAAATTATACACAAGACGGCGGTTTACCGATAGCCCTTACAAGTATTGATAAAATTGTAAACTGGGGTCGTTCAAATTCACTTTGGGCACTTACTTATGGTCTTGCTTGTTGTGGTATTGAGATGATGGCATCTGGTGCTTCAAGATATGACTTTGACCGTTTTGGAACAATCTTTAGAGCCTCTCCTCGTCAAGCTGATGTTATGATTGTAGCGGGAACACTTACAAAAAAGCATGCTGAGTTCATTAAAAGACTCTATGACCAGATGAGTGAGCCTAGATGGGTTATCTCAATGGGTTCATGTGCTAATACAGGCGGTATGTTCAATACCTATGCAACAGTTCAAGGGGCAGATAGAATTATCCCTGTTGATCTATATCTACCTGGTTGTGCACCACGCCCTGAAACACTTCAGTATGGAGTTATGCTACTGCAGAAAAAGATTCGAGCAAACCATGCGTCTAAAGCACAAAAAGCTAAAAGGTTGATGTAATGAGAGCATATACACCTAAAGATAATGTACAGGCTAAAGCTTACTATACAGACAGATTTTATGTATCTCCGCAAGTGCCAAAGAGCCCTGTTGAGAGTGATGAAGTTTTTGCCGGTGATTTAGAAGCTATTAAAGCAAAGTTTGAAGTAGTTGAAGCATATATTGAAGTTCAGCAGATGGTCGTTTTCATTAAGCCTGAAGATAACTACAAAGTTTTGCAACTTTTAAGAGATGAGCTTGAGTATACTCAACTTTCAGAGCTGAGTGCTATTGACTGGCTTGCTGAAAGAGGTGGATTTGAAGTTTTCTACCAGATGTTAAGCATGAACAAGCGTAAGCGTATTCGAATCAAAATGTTTATAAACAGTGGGCAGACTGTAAATTCTGTTGAAAAACTCTTTCGCAGTGCTGACTGGTCTGAGCGTGAGATGTTTGATATGTTCGGCATTGAAGCTAATGGTCATCCGTTTATGAAAAGAATCCTTATGCCTTATGATTGGCAGGGTTTTCCTCTTCTTAAAACTTACCCCTTAGAGGGTGATGAGTTTGCTGCCTGGTATGAGGTAGATAAGATTTACGGTAAAGAAGCAAGAGATATTATTGGACCTGAACTTCGTGATACTGCAAAAGTTGACAGATATGACTCTGAACGATTTGCCCGTCTTGGTCATGAAGTACCTAAGGGAACAAAAATCACTGGAAATGAACCTAAAACAGAGCAGAACTATCAAGAAGATGACGGTGTTTTCATGATTAAGAAATTTGATAAAAAAGATTCGGTCGTTATTGACGATCCTCAGAGATAGGTACAAGGTGGAAATAATAAAATGCAAGTAAAAAATAGATTAAATCCCTTTTTTGAAAATATCACTTTTGATAGAGAAGATAATGAGCTGATTCTGAACTTTGGTCCTCAGCATCCTTCGGCACATGGGCAACTTCGTTTAATGCTTCATCTTCAACAAGAGATGATTGTAAAGGCTCACCCGGATGTAGGATATCTTCACCGCGGTATGGAGAAGATGGCTGAGAATATGATTTATAACGAGTTCATGCCAACAACTGACCGTATGGATTATATTGCATCATCATCAAATAACTATGGATTCGCACTTGCGGTTGAGAAACTTGTAGGTTTGGAAGTTCCTCGTCGTGCAAAAGTAATTCGTATGATGCTTTTAGAGATTAATCGTTTGATGTCTCATCTTTTCTGGCTAGCTACTACTGCACTCGATATTGGGGCGATGACAGTCTTCCTTTTTGCATTCCGTGAGAGAGAGTATCTTATGGATATCATCGAGGGCTACTGTGGAGCAAGGCTTACACATGCTGCTATTCGTATAGGTGGTGTGCCTTTGGATATTCAAGATAGCTTTATAACTCAATTAAGAGTATTCTTAGATAAACTTCCTCAAAACATTAAAGATTATGAGGATCTTCTTGACACTAACCGTATTTGGTTGATGAGAATGGAAGAGGTTGGAACTATCTCAAAAGAGATGGCGCTTTCATGGGGCTGTACGGGACCTATGCTTCGTGCATCAGGTGTCGCATGGGATATTCGTAAGGAAGAGCCTTATGAGCTTTATGATGAGGTTGAGTTCAATGTACCTTTCTCTGATAAAGGTGATAACTTTGCAAGATACAGAGTGTATATGGAAGAGATGAGAGAGTCTGCAAAGATTCTTCGTCAAACAATCTCTATGTACCAAAAGTGTGTTAAAGAGAATCAAACAGAATTAATGGCTCATGCACCAAAGTATATTTCAGCTCCTAAGCTGGATATCATGACTCAGAATTACTCTTTAATGCAACATTTTGTACTGGTTACTCAGGGTATGAGACCTCCTGTTGGAGAGGTGTATGTAGCGACTGAATCACCAAAGGGTGAGCTAGGTTTCTTTATTAACTCTCAGGGTGGACCATATCCATATAGATTGAAGCTCCGTGCTCCATCTTTTTGGCATACAGGTATCTTAACCGACCTTTTACCTGGTCACTATATTCCGGATGTTGTTTCTATTATTGGTACAACAAACATAGTATTTGGAGAAGTTGACCGATGATAAATTTTAATAATTTTTTTCTCATCGTTAGATGTAGCTTTAGTGAGGGGAATTTTGCAAAGAATTCGCTTCTTTGTAAAAGGGGAGAAATATGAAAAGATATGATTTAAGACATTTAAAAGATGCTTTTGAGCCTAGGATGAAAGAGATTTTGGGAATTCATAAGAGTGGTGAAGTCGCAATCTTTTTATTTGAGATTGGAGATTTTACTCCTATCCAAAAATCGGCTGACTTAGTAAAAGAGTGTGGTTATGAGTTAATGAACTCTTTAAAGTTTAACGAAGTCGACTGGACTATCGTAGCAAAAAAATAGGACTGAAATTTGAGTAAAGTATATTTTTCTACTTGGAATGGTGAGTCTATAAATAATATAGGTAAGCCTGAAGAAGAGTGGGAAGAGTCAGCTTATAATCTGCCTGCACAATATGATGACCACCGTGATTCTAAAGCCTTTATTGGCTGGGATGGTGTTGCACTCTTTAATGCTGAGGTAGATGTAATCCGTTTAGCTATGGAGTATGCTGCACAGTATCAGGAGTATTCTGAAGCATGCGGAAGATGTGCACCCGGAAGATGGGGTGGACGAATTCTGTATGATCAATTAGATAAAATTGCTCGTGGTGAAGGTAGCATAGACGATTTGGACCACTTGAAAGAGATTGGCAAAAGTATGCAGATCACTTCAAAATGTGAGATTGGAAAGACTGTTCCAAATCCTATTATTGATTTGATGGAGCATTTTGAGGATGTGTTTATGGATTGTATTAATAATCAAAAACCATCTAAGCACTACAGTGATGAAGTAGGCTACATTGCTAAAATTACAGCACCGTGTACTGATGCCTGCCCATCACATGTTGATATTCCAGGATATATAGAGGGTGTTAGAGATTTAAGAATGGATGATTCTCTTATAGCAACTCGCCAAACTATGCCGCTTGCTCATGTTTGCGGTCGTGTTTGTCCACATCCGTGCGAGGATGCTTGTCGTCGTACAAACCTTGATGAGCCTATATCTATTATGGCGCTTAAACGTCTTGGTGCTGACTGGGAAACCGATCATGGTTTTGACTTTTTTCATCCAATGGAGAAACAGCCGAGCAATGGTAAAAAAGTTGCAATTATCGGAGCAGGTCCCGCCGGTTTGACAACAGCCTACTATTTAGCGGCTGAGGGCGTAGAGTGTGATGTTTATGAAGAGCTTCCGGTTCTTGGCGGTGAAGTTGCAGTAGGTGTACCAGAGTATAGAATGCCGATAGACAAATATAATCAAGATATAGAGTGTGTTAGAGATATGGGTGTTAACTTTATTACTAACTCCAGGATCAATGCTGATGATATGAGAAGATTTGAGAAAGAGTATGATGCAACTATGGTTGCTACCGGTACTAGAATAAGTAAAAAAGTTCGTTGTGATAATGAAAGAGCTGAGATTAATGGTTATTGGTCGGCAATTGAGATGCTTGATCAGATTAATCTTTGGGATAAGTATGAAATTGGCGAACAGGTAGATTTAACAGGTAAGACAGTTGTTTGTGTCGGTGGTGGATTTACATCTATGGATGTTGTTCGCTGTGCTATTAGAGCAAATGCTAAAAAAGTCTATATGATTTATCGTCGTGATGAGAAAACAATCATTCGTAACACTACTTATGAAGAGTATCATGAAGCTGTAGAAGAGGGTGTAGAATTTCTTTTTCACTCTGCTGTTAATACTATGAATGATGAGAACGATGTTTTAAAATCTCTTTTGGTTGATAAGTTTGAGCTGGTTCCAGATCCGGACGGTGGTCGTGCTCAGCTTGTAAAAATTGAAGGTGCTTCATATGAGATTGAGACAGACTTTTTAATTCCTGCAGTTTCTCAGTCAGCTGATCTTGACCTGCTTCCTGAGGAGTGGGATATTGAGATGACTTCATGGGCTACCATTAAGACAAACGGGAAAGATTATATGACTTCTCGCAAGGGTATTTTTGCTTCGGGAGATTGTGAGTATGGACCTATGACTATTGTCAATGCTGTTGGACAGGCAAAAAGAGCCGCTTCAGTTATGAGTAGGTATATCCAAACAGGAGAGATATCTCTTACAGATGATGAGATTATGGAAGACCACCTTCGTAAACTGAAAGTTTATGATAAAAAAGAGAAGGTAAGCGGTTGGATGCCTGGTGTCTCTAGAGAACATAGTCAGGTTCTTGATGTTGATGATCGTAAAGACAATAACAGAGAGGTAAATCTAGGTTTTACTCAAGAAGAAGCTATGAGTGAAGCTGATCGCTGTATGCGTTGTTATTACATTGCTATGGTAGCTACTTAAGATGGGAGGATATATGAATAATTTGATTAATTTTAAAATTGACGGTATCCCAGTGGAGGCTCAAAAGGGTGAGACTATTTTAACAGTAGCTCGAAAACATGGCATCTACATACCTACTATGTGCTATATATCTAAAACAACACCATGTGCATCTTGTCGTATGTGTGTTGTAGAGGCTGAGGGAGTTGAGGGTTTTGTACTCTCATGTAATACTCCACCGACTGAGGGAGTAGAGATTACAACCAATACACCGGAATTAGAAAATGAGCGAACAAACATTATGAAGCTTTATGATGTGAACCACCCTTTAGAGTGTGGTGTTTGTGATAAATCAGGTGAATGTGATCTGCAGAACAAGAGTTTAGAGTTTGGTATAGCTACTCAAAACTTTTCTGCTCGTGATCAGGCGCGTAAGATTGAGAACTGGGGAGTTATTAACTATGACCCGGCTCTTTGTATTTTATGTGAAAAGTGTGTTCATGTCTGTAATGAAGTAATCGGTGATGATGCAATTGAGGTAAAATTCGGTGGATATAGCTCAACAATAATTCCAAAAAACTCAGATACACTTGATTGTACTTTTTGTGGAGAGTGTATAGCGGTTTGTCCGGTTGGAGCTCTTATAAGTTCAAACTTTCAATACCGCTCAAACGCATGGGAATTATCCAGCATACCGGCTACATGTGCTCACTGTTCAGCAGGCTGTTGTTTAGAGTATGAAACAAAACATCTCTCTATTGATAATAATGAACAAGAGATATATAGAGTTAAAAATAATTTCGAGTTTACTTCACTTTGCGGAGCCGGGCGCTTTGGATTCGATTTTGATAATAAAGCAAAGAGAGACGCGAACTCTTTTGAATTAGCTCTTAAGGCAGTTAAAAATGCGGCTGCTATTAGATTCTCTTCTATGATTACAAATGAAGAGGCTCATATCTTAGAGCTTCTAAAAAATAAGCTCGGGATTAAACTCTTCAATGAAGATGCAAGAAAGTTTGCAGAGTTTATGAAAGCGTATAGCTCTGTAAGCGGAAAACTTCACCACAGCGGTTCACTTGATGCTATTAAACTCTCTGATGCTGCAATAGTGATAGGCAGTCGAATAGCAACTGATAATCCGGGAGTAAGATATGCCCTAACCACAGCGGCAAAACATAATGGGGCAAAAATAGTCTATGCCCATCCTATGGAAGATGTTTTAATGCAAAATGTTACTACTCAGCTAATGAAGTATGAGGTAGGAACAGAAGAGGGTGTTATGGCACTTCTAGCTTCGGCTATTGTAAGTGATGCAGATATAGATGAGAGTGAAAGAGAATTTTTTGATGATTTAGATTTGGGTCATATTTGTGCTGAAACTAATATCGGTGAAGAGGAGTTGTCAATTATGATGAACTCATTCTCAAGAGCAAAAAATCGTGTACTTATAATCGGTAATGATTTAATTGCACATGAGCGTTCAGACAATATAGCCAAACTGGCTGCAATAATCGAGAAATACAGCGACTTCTCTTTAGTTATAGTTCCTCGTGAAGTAAACACGCTTGGTGTTTCACTGATAAACTCACTTGATATTGATGAAGATATATCTGATGTAGTGGGCTATAATGCAAAAGGTGATTTTGTAATCTCCTCTTTAGAGGGTGCTGATATGGCAGTGCCGGCTCTAAATCAACAGGAGGGAACATTTGTTACTGTTGACAATAGAGTAGTTCCGACAAATGCAGCAGTTGAATTCGATGGTTATAACCTAAATGATATTGCAAATGTTTTAGAGATATACAAAAAGAATACAATTGATTACACAAAAGAGTTAAGTGAAAATAGTGGCTTTAAAGCTATTGGTTTTGATGATTTAGAAAATTTTCTTTCACCGATGGGCTATGATATACGTGGTTACCTTCTTGATGAGGTTACATGTAAAAGTGATGGAAAACTTGAAGAGATCGATGATTTACCAGAGTTTAACGGCACCATTATCTACCATGCAGACCCGGTTCTTCAATTTAATAACTATACAAATAGTAGCGCGCAGTTAGCTAAAGATAATTTTTTAAGGGGCTCTGCTCAATTTTCTGTAGCCGCTAGAATCTCAGATGGAGATAGTGTTGAGATTACATTTGGCTCGACAACTATCAAAAGAGAGTTTAAGTTAGATAGAGAACTCAAAGGAACTGTAGCACTAAATCCTACATTTGACATGAGTATGAATGCTGGTAGATATAGATTTGAAAAATCCAAAATAGTGAGAGCAATGTAATGAGTAAAATTACTATAAATATTGATGGACAAGATATACAGACACAAGAGGGTGAGTTTATACTCAACGCTGCTCGTGCAAATGATATCTTTATACCGGCGATTTGTTATTTAACAAGATGTAGTCCGACACTGGCTTGTCGTTTATGTCTTGTTGAGGCTGATGGTAAGCAGGTTTATGCTTGTAATGCAAAAAGCAAGGATGGTATGAATATCACGATATCTACAGAGAATATCGAAAAAGAGCGTCGTGCCATAATGGAAGTTTATGATGTAAATCATCCCCTTCAATGTGGTGTTTGCGACCAGTCCGGCGAGTGTGAACTGCAAAACTACACTTTAGAGATTGGCGTAGATTCACAAAGTTATGCTGTTAAGGATGTGGATAGAAGCTCTCATGACTGGGGGCATCTACATTATGATCCGGGCTTATGTATAGTTTGTGAGAGATGTGTAACTGCATGTAAAGATATGATCGGTGATAACTCTCTTAAGACTATTGCTCGCGGTGCAGATGCCTTAGAAGCAGAGTACAAAGAGAGTATGCCAAAAGATGCTTATGCGATGTGGAATAAACTTAACAAATCGGTAATCGGCTTGACTAACGGTACTGATGTATTAGATTGTACATCTTGTGGCGAGTGTGCTGCTGTATGTCCTGTAGGTGCTTTAGTAGATACTCATTTTATGTATAAATCAAATGCTTGGGAATTAAATCAGGTTCCTGCTACATGTGGACACTGTTCGGCTGGATGTCAAATATCTTATGATGTTAAACATACCAGTATTGATGACACGGAAGATAAGATATATCGTGTTATGAATGAGTGGAACTATGTCTCTCTTTGTGGTGCCGGTCGTTACGGTTTTGATTATGAAAATAGAGTAGAAGGTAAAGATGAACTTGCATTTGCAAATGCAGTTGCAGCCTTTGAAAAAGCTGATACAATCGAGTTTACATCAACTATCACAAACGAAGAGGCGTTGATACTTCAATCGTTAAAAGATAAACTTGGGCTTAAACTTGTAAACTATGAAGCAAAAGCATTTCAAACTTTTTTGAATGATTATAGTGAGATTAGCGGAACAAAACTTTACGGTAATGATCTTGAAGCTACCCACGATTCAAACTTTATTATCTCGGTCGGTACTGCACTTAAAAGTGATAATCCAAATGCCAGATATGCGCTGAACAACTCAATGACGGTAAATAAGGGTGCCGGTCTATATTTTCACCCAGTAAAAGACCCTATTATCGAGGGTCTCGGAAAAAGTATTATGACAGTTGCTCATGCTCCGCTTCAAGAAGAAGCTGCACTTTACTTAGTGCTTGACCTGTTTGCGGACAAAACAAAACTTCCATCGGATTTAACTGATTATTTAGCATCATTTCACTCTGAGAAGACTATTACGGTTGAAGAGACTATTAAAGAAGAAGTTATCGAGATTGTAAAAGTTATGAAGAAGAATGAAGAGACAGGTGAAGAGGAAGAGGTAGAAGAAGAGAAGAAAAAGATGGTTCCTAAAAAAGTATCTAAGGAAGTTGTTGTAGATGATAATCGTCTTTTAGATATTTTAGGTGCTGATTCTAGTTTCATGGAGAGTTTAGAGAAAAATCTTAAGAAGAAAGATTCATTTGCTCTAATTGCAGGACCGGATCTATATACTCATCCAAATTCAAAAAATCTTGCTCGTCTTTTAGGACTTATTGAAAAGTATAGTGCCTTCGAGATTACAATGATACCGTCACTTACTAACTCATTAGGTGTTGCACTGATTTGTGAACTAGATGATACTAAGGGGTCATTTAGTGTCGGTTACAACGCTAAAGGTGATTTTACTCTCTCTGCTTTAGGAGACGGTGACCTCGATATGCCGGCAATTAATCAACAAGAGGGAACTCTTACTAGTGTTAATAAAAGAGTAAACCCTACAAATGCTGCTCTGCCTTACAATGGTTATACTCTTAATGATATTGCGAATGAACTTGGACTTAAAGCTGAAATAACTGTGAATTACACATCTTGTCTACCTGCTTCAAGAGGATTTAAAGCACAAGAGTTTGACAATCTTCCAAATCACTATGCTAATGATGGGACAGAACATCGCGGATACGTTTTAGAAAATATCGCAGTAGAAGTTGACGCAAATGAAACTGTAGAGAAGTTTAGTGATGAAAAAATGCAAGGTACTCTAATCTATCTTGCTAACCCTGTAAGACAATTTACAGAGTTTACAAAAAAGAGTAGCAATCTAGATGAAGTTGGAGGTATCTACATGAGCGAAGAGTTCTTAGGTAAATCTGATTTAAATGAAGGAGAGAGCGTGAGAGTTAAGAGTGAGAGTGGTGAACTTATTGTTAATATTGTAAGCGATAATAAGATTAGTGGTGATATCGCACTTCTGCCAACATTTGATTCTAAAATAAATTCAGAGGCATTGTTTAGCTCTTACCGCTTTGCAACAGCTTCGATTGAAAAGGTGTAATATATGGAAACAGCATATTTAATTGAGACGGTTATAAAAATCGTTGTAATTTTACTTATCTTTTCTGCATTAGCAGGGATAGGTACTTATTTTGAGAGAAAGATTTTAGCATTTATGCAACGTCGTTTGGGACCGACTAATGTTGGACCTTATGGACTCTTGCAAGTTGCAGCAGATGGTATAAAGCTTTTTACTAAAGAGGATATTGTTCCTACTAATGTAGTTGGGAGAATTTTTAAAATTGCACCGGTAATTACAGCTGCAACTGCTTTCATGGCAGCAGCAGCAATTCCATTTTTGCCATCATTTACACTCTTTGGTTACGAAGTACATCCAATAGTTGCAGATATAAATATAGGTATTTTATATATTTTAGGAATTATGGGTATCGGCTTATATGGTCCACTCCTCGGCGGTATGGCATCGGCAAACAAATTCTCACTGATATCTGCTGCTCGTGGTGCTGCTGTATTTATCTCGTACGAAGTTGTTACGGGTCTATCAATACTAGCTCCGATTATGATGGTAGGTTCACTATCTCTAATTGATTTTAACGAGTATCAAGCAGGAGGATTTACAGATTGGATTATATGGTCTCAGCCTGTTGCTTTTGTACTGTTTTGGATTGCTGCTTTTGCAGAGACTGGTCGTACGCCATTTCATCTAATAGCTAATGATCATGAGATTATTGATGGTTTTGGTACAGAGTATTCCGGTATGAGATGGGGACTTTTCTTCATTGGTGAGTACGCAAATATGTTCTTTATCTCCTTTGTAATTCCTTTGATTTTCTTAGGCGGTTATGGAGATGGGTCTCTTATTGGAGCTTTAGGCTTACTTGCTAAAATGGCATTTTTCTTCTTCTTTTTCTTGTGGACTAGAGCTGCTTGGCCGGATATAAGACCAGATCAACTAATGTGGTTGTGTTGGAAAGTGTTAATGCCAATAGCAGTTGTTAATATTCTAATCACTGCTATAGTGATGATGTAAGGGGTGATGATGAATAACGAACAATTTAATGATAGAAATATTACTAATGACTACTTCTTAGTAGATATTGAAGATTATCCTACTGATGGCTGGGGTAAATTTAAAAGAGTAATAAAAAGAAGTTTCAGAGGTGAGCTGTTTGTCGGTCTTTGGGTTGTATTGCGTGAGATGATAAGATTTGATATCCATACAGTTAAATATCCAGAGGAGAAGATGCCGATTGGTCCGAGATATCGTGCTGTGCATGAGATGAAAAGACTTTGGGAATCAGATGCTGAGAGATGTATCGGCTGTGGGCTTTGTGAGAAGATATGTATATCAAACTGTATTAGAATGGAAACAAAAATAGATGAAAATTCTCGTAAAGAGGTTTCAGAGTATAGCATTAATCTTGGAAGATGTATCTTTTGTGGATATTGTGCTGAAGTTTGTCCGGAACTTGCAATTACGCATGGTGGTGAGTATGAAAATGCCAGTGAACAACGTGAGCATTTCATAATGTATGAAGATATGTTAACTCCACTAGATAAGATGAAAGCTGGTACACAGTTGGAGTTTGAAGGTTTTGGTGCGATTACACCACATGAAGATGAGCGTGTTAAAAAAACACCTCTAGCATATTAAGGAGTTTGGTTATGTTTGAAGCGGTTGCATTTTATCTGTTTGCTTTTTTGACAATAGCGATGTTTTATATAACAGTAACAACATCACAAGCGTTATATGCTCTTACGGCATTGGCGGCAGGAATGATTTTTATATCGGCATTTTTCTTTATATTGGGTGCTGATTTTTTAGGTGCGATTCAGATCGTCGTTTACTCAGGTGCCGTTATGGCTCTTTACTCATTTGGAATGATGTTTTTTGACACTACAAGAGAGGTAAAAGAGAGACAGGGAAACAGTGCTGTTGTCTTGGGTTTGAGTATTATTTCGGCAATTTTAGTTGTTGTTATATTTGCTACTCCAATTATCAGTGATAATATCACAGCTCTTTATCCTGTAACAGAAGGTGCAGGAAATACTCAAGAGGTCGGTATGGTTCTTTTTACTAAGTATCTTGTTCCTTTTGAGCTTGCAGCTGTTATGCTTCTTGTTGCAATGGTAGCAGGTATAGTTCTTGCTGGTAAGAAGATGGACCTTTCACTTACTCTTATGAAGGAACATGAGATAAGAATGATGAGAGAAGAAGATAAAAACAAAAAGGTACTCTCATGATGGAAATAGGACTTAATCACTATCTTGTACTGTCGACTATACTATTTTCTATAGGTTTAGTTGGTGTAATGAGAAGAAAAAATTTACTTATGCTGTTTTTCGCAACAGAGATACTTTTAAACTCTGTTAATATATCTTTTGCTGCGATTTCACACTATTATGGCGACTTAACTGGGCAGATGTTTGCATTCTTTGTAATTGCAATTGCAGCATCAGAGGTTGCAGTAGGACTTGGTCTATTAATTGTTTGGCATAAAAAACATAACAATATTGATCTTGACAATATGTCAACAATGAGAGGATAAGAGATGGAGTTATTTTTATATACTGCACTGTTTTCACCGCTGGTTGGATCTTTGTTTGCAGCACTTTTTGGTGCATCCCCAAGGACAAAAATAGCCGGTATTGTTCCAAGTATACTACTTGGAGTATCTCTAATTAGCAGTAGTGTACTTCTTGTACTGGTTTTGACAACCGGACACACCCTGCATGTAGAGATGATGACATGGATGGCTACAGGAGATCTCTATATTCCATTTGGTTTTGTGGTTGATCAGGTAAGTGTAACAATGATGATGGTAGTAACTTTAGTCTCAACTGTTGTACATGTATATGCTATTGGTTATATGGATCATGATAAAGGCTTTAATAGATTTTTCTCTTACCTTTCTGCTTTCGTTTTCTCAATGATGGTTCTTGTTATGAGTGATAACTTCGCAGGTCTTTTCATTGGCTGGGAAGGTGTTGGTCTCTGTTCGTGGTTATTAATTGGTTTTTGGTATCAAAAAGAGAGTGCAACTTGGGCAGCGAATGAGGCGTTTATAATGAATCGTATAGCTGATCTTGGGATGTTAATCGGTATATTCTTGGTTTATTGGAATACCGGAACACTTCAATATGACGGTGCATTTGCTGCATTTGCAAATATGGATACAGATACTCTTACATGGATAGGTATTTTTCTCTTTATCGGTGCTATGGGTAAATCTGCTCAGTTCCCACTCCACACTTGGCTTGCCGATGCGATGGAGGGACCTACTCCGGTCTCTGCACTGATTCACGCAGCAACAATGGTAACAGCCGGTGTCTACTTGGTGGTACGCTCAAACGAGTTATACAGCTTAATTCCGCATGTAGGACTCTTTATAGCATCACTGGGTGCTTTTGTAGCAATTTTTGCAGCATCTATGGCTCTTGTAAATCGTGATATTAAGCGTGTAATTGCTTACTCGACTCTTTCTCAGCTTGGTTATATGTTTGTAGCAGCCGGTTTAGGTGCATACTGGGTTGCACTCTTTCACCTAATGGCACATGCCTTCTTTAAAGCTCTTCTTTTTCTTGGTGCCGGTAATGTTATGCACGCTATGGATAGTGAGCTTGATCCGTTTAAGATGGGTGGTTTAGGTAAGAAGATGAAGGGTACTATGATAATGATGACATTAGCATCAGTGGCTCTAGCCGGTATATATCCGCTTGCAGGTTTCTTCTCAAAAGATTTAATCCTAGAGGTTGGATTTGTTGAGAACCACTATATTATCTATACGGTACTACTCTTTACTGCCGGTTTAACTGCATTTTATTCATTTAGAATTGTTGCACTAATCTTCCATGGTGAGGAGAGATATAAACTGTTCGGTTTTCATCCGCATGAAGCATATAAGTTTATGCTAGTGGCAATGAGTCCGCTTTTAGTTCTTGCAGTTATTGCAGGTTCGTTTAAGATGACTTATTTTGAGATGGTGACATATATCCTTCCTGCAACTGAGTACCATGTACACAATCATACAATCTATTGGATTATGACTATCGGAACACAACTTTTTGTAATTCTTTCAATCTTTTACGCATATAAAAAATATATCTCAAGAGATATTAAAGTACCAGATGGTACATCTGCTATGGAGAACAGCTTTAAATATAAACTATTAATTAATCAATACTATATTCCATATTTTTATGAAGAGTATCTTGTAAAACCATATAGAGAACTCTCAACTCTGTTTTGGACAAAAGTTGATCAAAAAATTGTTGATGCTAGTGTTGATGGAATAGCAAATATATTTTATCAAACGGGCGAGAATACAAGAGCAATGCAGAGTGGAAATCTTTCTACAATGCTTAAGTGGATGGTAGCAGGTACAGTTGCCTTGCTGTCGTTAGCTGTAGTTTTTGGACTAGCAGCTAGATATTCTGTAGAAATTAAATTATTTCTTTCAGGTTTAGGAGTTTAATAGATGATAGATCACATCTTATCGATTTTAATTTTCTTTCCGGCACTCGCAGCAGCGCTTGGATTTGTAGTAAACAAGGATAGCATGCGTGCCTACGGTGTGGCAGTTGCTACAATTGAGTTTGTATTCGCTTTATGGCTTTGGCTAGCATTTGACTCAACTGTTTCAGGCATGCAGTTTATGGAGCAGATTGCTCTTGTTCCGACTTTTGGTATCAACTATACTGTTGGTGTAGATGGTATATCACTATTTATCATTATTTTAGCAGCATTTTTTACAATGATTGGTATTGCATCACTTACAGATACTAAAGATGTAAAAAATATGATAATAACACTTCTGTTTTTACAGATGACTATGGTTGGTGTATTTGTTGCACTTGACGCTATGGTATTTTATGTGTTTTGGGAACTCTCTCTTGTTCCAATGCTGTACATTATCGGTGCATGGGGCGGTCCTTTAAGAATTTACGCTTCTGTGAAATTTTTCTTATATACGTTTGCAGGTTCACTTGTAATGCTTGTAGGTATGCTGTTTATGGCATATTTCTATTATCAGGCAACTGGTCAATGGAGTTTTGCAATTCTTGACTGGTACCGTTTGATTCTTCCTGAGTCATTCCAGCTTTGGCTCTTTGCGGCATTCTTTATAGGTTTTGCTATTAAAGTGCCTATGTTTCCGTTTCATACCTGGTTGCCATATGCGCATGGTCAAGCACCGACAATCGGTTCTGTGATACTTGCGGCAATCTTGCTGAAAATGGGTACATATGCGTTTATACGTTTTTCACTGCCACTATTTCCTGATGCATCAGTTTTCTTTATGTATCCAATTGCAGTTTTAGCAATTATTATGATTATATATACTGCTATGGTTGCTTATGCTCAAAAAGATATTAAGCAGCTTGTTGCGTACTCTTCTGTATCACATATGGGTGTTATTATTCTTGGTACATTCGCACTGAATGTTGAAGGAATATCTGGTTCAATCTTTTTGATGATTGCTCATGGTGTTGTCTCAGGTGCCCTCTTCTTATTGGTTGGTGTTATCTATGATAGAAGACACACTAAGCTTATGAGTGAGTTTGGCGGTTTGGCTAATGTTATGCCGAGATATGCGACTATATTTGGAGTTATGATGATGGCTTCGGTCGGTATGCCTCTTACAATTAACTTTGTCGGTGAGTTCTTAAGTCTTATCGGTTTTTATCAACAGTCTCATATATTAACACTTCTAGCGGGTGTTGCTATTATCGTAGGAGCTATCTATATGTTAGCTGCTTATAAAAAGATGTTTTTTGGTGAGGTTACTAAAGAGGAGAACAAAAATCTTCCTGATGTCAATAGAAGAGAACTTATTGCTTTGGTTCCGTTAGTAGCTGTCACTATTTGGCTGGGAGTATATCCTAAACCGATTCTTGAGCCAATTAATACAAGTGTCGAGTCTATAGTTGAATTAATGCATGAAAAGTCTATAACAGAGGAAGCAAAATCTAGAATTCCTACCGTTTCTAAAGATATAAGAATAAGTAGAACTTCAGTAAAGGAGGCACATTAATGTTATCACCAGTAAATGTTTCAATGGAGTCATTGAATTTAATTACTCTGGCACCAATGCTAATTCCAATTGTTGGGGCACTATTAATTTTAGTCGTAGATCTATTTAAAAGAGGACAAGATAAGTCTTTATATGTAATGCTAAGTCTTCTTATTTTAGTGGTGGATTTCGCCTCTTTATTAGAGTCAGCCGGTATCTTTGAAAAGAGTGGCACTATGATGGGTGTTTTTGATGTAATGCTCATAGATGGTTTAGCTATTTTGTCTCAGTTTATTATTGTCTGTGCATCTCTACTTTTTATTCCTTTGGCACTCACTCATAAAAGATTTCATGAGTTTTCATATCCTGAATTTTTTGCGCTATTCTTGTTTATGATTGCAGGTTTTCAGTTTATGGTTGCTACAGATAATCTAATTCTTATATTTATAGGTCTAGAGACGGCATCACTTGCGCTATATACGCTTATCGCTATGCATAACCGTGATAAATCTTTTGAGGCTGCTGTAAAGTATTTTACTATGGGTGCTTTGGCTGCAGGTTTCTTTAGTTTTGGTTCTATGATCTTTTATGCACTCACAGGTTCTGTTGAGATTAACCAGATAGCTACTGTGCTCTCTGCAAACGGTTATGCAGATATCGGTTTTGTGCTAGTTGGTGTTGTATTTCTTTTAGCTTCATTTGGCTTCAAACTATCTATGGTTCCTTTTCACACATGGACGCCGGATGTTTATGAAGGTTCATCGGCAGCACTGGCAGGTTACATGTCGATTGTTCCAAAAATAGCTGCATTTGTTGTTGCTATGAGACTCTTTGAGTTCTTAATACATAGCGGCGTTGCTTGGTTAGAGGTAATTCTCTATATTGGTGTAGTGATGACTATGACAATGGCAAACATCTGGGCATTAGTTCAAACAGATGTCAAGAGAATGCTTGCATATAGTTCTATCTCACATGCAGGTTTTGTTATGGCAGCAATACTTATAGGTACTACTCAATCAAACAGTGCACTCTTTTTCTACTGGATTCTGTTTAGTTTCACGAACCTGGGATCGTTTAGTATGTTATGGATATCTCGTCAGAAAAATCTTCCTGCTCATCAGCAGTCTGACCATAGTTATAATAAGTTTGCAGGTATGATTAAAACCTCTCCTGTAGCTGCATCTATTATGGCTCTGTTTATGTTAAGTCTAGCCGGTCTTCCTCCATTTGCACTCTTTTGGGGTAAAATGTATATGATCTCTTCTGCAGTCACAGGGGGATATACGGTTTTAGCACTGATTATGGCACTCAACTCTGCAATTGCAGGGTATTACTACTTAAAACTGATAGTATACATGTTTATGAAAGAGCCGGTAGTTGGTTTTGATGGAGAAATACTGGTTGCTAATGCGACACTTCCTCTTAAAACTATTATCGGATTTGCAGCTATAGGAACCATATTTGCTTTTCTAGCAGTAAATCAACTTTTAGAGTTTGTTACGGTATTGGTATATAATAGCGGCTATTAACCACCTAGTGTAGATAAGGAGTTAATCCCTTGTCTTACGCTTTTATCTTAAAAGCGTTACTTAGATAAGTCAAACTTTTAATATTCTAAATTAATAATATGGGGAGGAGAATTTGTTAAAAACGATACTCTTACTCCTCCTTTGTGTAAATCTATTTGCCTTAGAGATCTCTCTTCAGGGCGCAAAAGAGAAACACGAAGCCTACTCGACACTTCATTTACAAGATAAAAATAAATTTTTATGTCAAGAGTTTAAAGATGACTTTGACTCAATAGTTAAAATAGTTTGTGCATTTGAGAAATCTCCCTCACAGAAGATACAAAAGTTACAGAACAGTTTTTTTGAGATTGAGACAGAGACAAAGAAAAAAACATTTTTTTTAGTTATTAAGCCTTATAAGAAGATGAAACTCTTTCCAATAGTCTTTGATTTGACTAAAGATGAAACCACCTTCAGCTCTAATATTAGACTATCAAATCATTGGATGATTGTAGGTTATAAAGATGAGATGCCATATATAAAGAGACACAAACCTACGGATATTACTACAAATTTTCCATTCACATTTGGTGAAGATAAACTTCCATATGTCGGCAGTCTAGATATTAAAGGTAATCCTGTACATGTAAAAAGAGTTGGAGATGTAACAGATTATATAAAAATTAAAAAACTTTATAAAGAGAAAAACTATGAATTTTGTCTAGAATTAATTAATGATATTATGAGAGAGTATCCAAGTTCGCTATTTACCGCAGAACTCCTTTTTTACAAAATGAGAGTCTATTTTAAACTAAAAGATTATGAACAACTTATTGAGGCTGCAAAAGTCTATTTAAGAGATTACTCCTCCGATGAGAATATTCCAGAAGTCTTATCAATGACTGCTTACGCATATAATAAAACTGGCTTAAGTTCTGATTCTGATTACTTTTTTGACCGACTCTTCAACGAGCATCCTAATTCTGTTTACGCCAAATGGGGATATGTATATAGGGGAGAAATTGAAGACTCCTCAGGAAGTGCTATCAAGGCCAGGGCACTGTATAAGAAAGCACTTGAAGAGACTGACAATATCGATGTTGCAGTAGAAGCCGCATTTAAACTGACCCAAAACTATATATCAATAGCAAAAGTCAAATTAGCAGCCGAGTATATAGCTAAAGTTGTAAAATCAAAGCCTGAATACTTTGCACAGAATATGAGTCTCTCTATGGATATGATGTACAATTTTGTTGATAATTCAGACTATGTTTCAGCGGCTTCTATAGCTGAATCTATATTTGAACATATAAATTCAAACTATGATGAGTATGAAGAGTTAGCAAGAGATGTAGGTATATGGCTGAGTAGATCAGAAAATAAAAAAGAGGCTCTCAAAGCTTTAAACAAATATCTTGAACTCTTTTCAGATGGTGGCACATACTCAGATGAGGTGCAAGTTGCCAAAGACTCTCTGTTTTTTGACGTTAATGATGAGAACACATCTGTTAAGCTTGCCGGTTACGATAAGTTGATTGATGAGTATAATGGAGACAGCATAGGGGATAAAGCTATACATGAGAAAGCTAAACTCCTAATAAAAAGCGGTATGTTTATTCAGGCACTTGATTTAGAACAGCAACTTCTTAAGTTAGACACAGAGGAGTACAGAGATATACCTAATCTGATTAGTGATGCTGCTATAGGAACAATGAAACAGGCACTTAAGACAAAAGAGTGCAGCAGTGTATTAGTAATTTCTGAGCAGTATAAAATAGAGCTCTCTAGTGAGTGGGATGATGGAGTCTATACCTGTGCCATGAAGGGCGCTGATTTTGTACTGGCTAAAAAGATGGCTAAAAAGAACTTGCAATCTAAAGATATAAAAGAGAGAGAAAAATGGCTCTATAGATATATAAGAGTTGATTTTGCTACCGGCAATTACAGTAACGTTATAGAAGCCTCCAAAGAGCTTATTACTCTTATAGATGGAGATAAAAAATCAAAGTATATAGATATATACAGGTATCTTTTCGATACTTACCATAGATTAGAAGATAGTGATAAAATGATTAATGCTATTAGTGATTTGCAAAAGGTATATAAAGATGACTATTTAGATATAGATCGTTATGTGGCTATGATGGCTGTTGGAAGTGATAAAAAAGATAGTAATCTGGTCATAGAGTATGGTAAAAAGGTTATGAATATACAAAAAATTTCTAACTCACATGCCCAGAGCCCTTTTGTTGAATTTGCGCTCTATCAGGCATATATAGAAAAAGAGAATAATAATGAAGCCTTGGATGTTATTCAATCATTAGATAGTCTAAAACTAAACAAGAGTGATAGAGCAAGGCAAAAATATCTTTTAGGCAGTGTGCTTGATAAATTATGGAGAAATGATGATGCACAAAAGGCGTATCAAGAGGCTATAGATGCTGATAAGGATTCTGCCTGGGCGAAACTGGCACAAGGTGCAAAAGAGATATAGATGGCAAAGGTCATAATTTTAAGCGGAGCAGGGATTAGCGCAGAGTCGGGTATAAGTACATTTAGAGAGAGTGGCGGATTGTGGGATAAATATGATGTGAATGTTGTTTGTAACTATGACAGTTTACAAAAGAATGAGGCACTTACAATAGAGTTTTATGATAAAAGAAGAGTAGAACTAGAGTTTAAAGAGCCAAACTATGCGCATGAGATAGTGGCTGAACTTAAACAGAGATATAGAGGTGAGATAGCTGTTATAACTCAAAATGTTGATAATCTTTTTGAAAAGGCAGGACTCAAACATAAAGATGTAATTCACCTGCATGGATTTATGACAGAAGTAAGATGTCAAAGTTCAGAGTGTGAAGCTATATTTGAGATTGGTTATAAAAGTCAATATGAGGCTTTTTGCGGAAAATGTCCAAACTGCCACTCTAAACTTAGACCAAATATTGTATTTTTTGGTGAAGCGGCTCCAATGTACGAAGAGTTAAACAGACATATTCAAGATTGTGAACTTTTTGTTGTAATAGGAACAAGTGGAAATGTTATTGGAGTTAATACAATAGCACAATATGTCCAGAGATCTATTTTAAATAATTACGAGCCAAGTGAAGCTATTGAAGATCAACTCTTTTCAAAAGTACTTTATAAAAGTGCAACAGACGCCATTGATGAGATAGCTGATGAGATAGATACTCTACTGAGAAAATAGTATATTTGTCAGTGTTGCAAAATGCTCTAATCTAAAGAGAATAGAACAAAGATAAATCTAGATTATTATAAATATAATTTATAATAAGATTCTAGCTAAGGGCTGCTGTTGTATTGATCTGTAGATTTCTAACAATAGAAAATAATATTATAGTTTCTTTTACACTTTTTTTACATTTAGAGTATATACTGCTGACGATAAAAGAGCAAATCATAATGAAAAAAGGATTAGAATGTGTAAAACAAAAGTAAACTCTGTGAAGAGTTCTGTTCTCAAAGCTACTCTGTTAGCTGCAATAACACTCGGGGGAGTTGAAGTGAGCGCCGCTAACTGGCTAATGTTGCAAGGTACTCAACCAGAGTTTGTTGCTCCAAAAGGGGTAAAAGTTCCATATAGAAGAAAAACACCGAAATTATGGGGATTTATTCAGGTTAATTATAAAAAAGACTCTGGTGATATCCTAATACCTGCAGGGGGAGGTAACGCCGGGAAAAACCTTACACCATTCTCAATGCTTAATCCTGATCTTTCAGACCAGTCTGGATTTAATGTTTTTCGTGCAAGACTAGCACTTCGCGGTATGGCAGATAATGAGAACCTTGTTAACTATTTCTTTATGACAGAGTTTGGAAACAATGGTGTTAATAATCTTGTAGGTCATAGAGATGTGGCAACTTACTTTACTGATGCATCCGTAACACTTAAACATGTTCCATATGCAAAACTACGTGTCGGTATGTTTAAGACACCTGGTAGTGAAGAGGGCTTACAGGCTGTTTTTGTATCTCCATATATTGAGTTTACATCAATGACTAACCAGCAACTGTTAGAGAGAAAGATAAAACATGTAGGAGCTGCACAAACGGGCGGTGCAGCAGGTGGAGCATCAACTGTTCACTACACAAGTTCAAAGGTTGAAGATCCGGTTTCAGCTTTTAGAGATACAGGGTTACAGATTTTTGATACTGTTGAAATCATGGATACATGGGCACTCTCTTATGCTTATATGTATGGTAACGGAAATGGAATCTCTATGCAGAGTTCAAAAGATGATAAAACAAACTATGGATATCTAGCACTTGAAAAATCGTTTGGAGCAGGTAAGGGATACTATACTGAAGCTATGAAGTTTTTTGTATGGGGTCAGGATGGCGATCGTATATTGAAATCATTTGATGGGACAACTACAACAGAGGTAAAAGCAAATAGAAAACGTTACGGATTGGGTATGACATACTATAAAGACGGTATTCGTTTTGAAGCAGAATATATGAAAGCTGAAGGTATGATTTTTGTTGGTCCAAAAGATACAGACACTGATCCTCTAGAAGAGAATTGGCAGTTTCAATATGCTGTTGGCGATGAAAATGAAGCTGATGGTGGATATGTGAACCTGCAGTATGAGATAGTACCGAAGAAATTCGAAGTTTTTGGACGTTATGATGTTCTAAATCGTTTAACTAACGACACTAAGGGTGAACGTGAGTTTAAAACAGCTACTTTAGGTTGTTCATACCGCTTTAGAGGGCCAACTCGTATTGACTTTAACTACTTAATTAGAGATGCTGATGCTCCTGGTAATGCAAATGCACAGAAGGTTGTAGATAATATGGATAATCGTTTCTCGGTTCAAATAACGGCAGCATTTTAAGATAAGGATAATAGATGAAAATAAAAAATATACTATTGGCAGTTATTGCTGCTTTAATGATGACAGTGGTTTCGGTTAGTGCTAAAGATAACAGCAGTGACGAGGTAGTTAAAATTGTTTATCCATTAGACTTTCCAGATGTTAAACGTGTACATTTTATGTTAAATACTCTGAACAATGTTGTAAAATATTATCAAAAATCATTTAAAGAGTATGAGCTTAATCTTGTTCTATACGGTCCAGGTCTTCAGTATGGAATGAAGAGTTTTAAAGGTACAGGTTTCGTTGGTAAGCCATATTTGAAGCATGGAGGTCCTACAGGTAAGGGTGTTCAAGGTCGTCTGCGTGATTTACAACAGTTAGCAGGGGATAACCTTAAGATTTATATTTGTGGTAACACAATGAAAAAGAAACATGTCAAAAAAGAGCAGTTGCTATCTGGTACAGAGGTAACAACGGCCGGTGTGATTAAAATTATTGATCTGCAGCGTGAAGGTGCAGCCGTAATTAAAATTAAATAATAAAAATAAACTCCCAAAATTACCCTCTTAAATCAGAGATTTTAGTTTAAATACTTCTGTCTCTGTGTTGAGGTAATCTCCTCTTTCTCTAAAATCCTGTTTTCTTTGGTAAATAAATATTAGATATAATTTTGAATATTTAAATATAAGGAAATAGTATGAAAAATATAACACGGATTCTATTAGTCGGTCTACTTGTAATTACATCTACAGCTCTGTTTGCAGAGGCAAAAGCAAAAAAAGTTGAGTATCTGGGTCTCTTTAATATGAAAGAGAAGAAATACATTGTCAGAAGCGGTGATAAAGTTATTGAGATTAAAAGGACAATGACATCTTGTGGTAAAAATAAGGGTTGGTTCCAGCCCTTCGTTCCTGCAAAAGGTATTACACCGGTTACTGAGGAGGATATGCTGCATGCATTAAATGACAAGAATGCTATAGTAGTTGATATGCGTACTGAAGACTACTACTTAAAGGAGACTATCCCTACAGCGATTAATATACCATATACAGAGATGGGAGTTCGTTTAAATGATGTTGGATGTAAAGAGGATGGTAATAAGTGGGATTGTTCTAACGCACCAAAAATCTATGGTTTTTGTAATGGTCCTGTATGCCCACAATCTCCAATGGCTATGCGTGAAATGATTAGAAATGGTTTTCCTGCCAATAAAATTTATTACTATCGCGGAGGTATGCTTGACTGGGATGCACTTGGTTTGACAACTGTAAAAGGCGAGTTTTAAAAAATAATAAGTTTTAAAAATAAGGATATTTGATTGAAAATAAAAAAAATATTATTGGTAGTTATGGTCGCTTTAATGATGACGGCAGTTTCAGTAAGCGCCAAAGATAATGGTGATAGTGATAGTGATGTAATTAAAGTTGTTTATCCATTGGATTTTGCAGATGTAAAACGTGTTCACTTTATGCTGAACACTTTGAATAATGTTATAAAAGTTTATCAAAAAAACTTTACAGAATTTGATTTTAGCATTGTTTTTTACGGTCCGGGTCTTCAGTATGCAATGAAGGATTTTAAGGGCACAGCTTATAAGGAAAAGCCTTATATTAAACATGGCGGACCTACAGGAAAAGGTACGCTAGGGCGTATGCGTGCTCTGAAACAGTTGGCTGGAGATAGTCTTCATTTTTATGTTTGTGGAAACACAATGAAAATGAAAAAAGTTAAAAAAGAACAAATGTTTTCTTTTTCAGAGGTGACACCGACCGGTATTATTAAAGTTATTGATTTAGTACGAGACGGTGCAGTCGTGATTAAAACTCAATAATAGGACTTCTCTTTGTAAATTACCTTTTAAATTAGAGATTTCAGTATTAAAACT
>Ga0316207_10001246_pt1 | contig 32516 bp, 29 predicted proteins | sample 6weekpyrite_MG_FD_204943 | JGI IMG/M metagenome (GOLD analysis project Ga0316207, IMG submission 204943) | Microbial mat bacterial communities from mineral coupon in-situ incubated in ocean water Damariscotta River, Maine, United States -... | ecosystem: Environmental > Aquatic > Marine >...
TCCATGACATGATACAATCCTCTCCCTCGGTTTTTTGTCGGGCGGTTATCCGCCGATTGATATAACAGACGCCGGGCGGAATGCAGCGTTACAGCGCGTTCGGCTTTTTTTCGATCCGCAAAAAAAAACGGCACCACATGGCAAAACCTGCGTAACGCGGGGCGAGCTGTCGCGTCCGTTTCATGAGGGCCAATTAAAAAGAAGAGGCAACCCCGAAATGAGACAGGGCCAAAACCAACATACCCAGCCCCCATCGCATGAGGCACCGCCGTGCCGGCCATGCTTTTCCGAGCCGATCGACCCCGAGCTGGCGGCCCTGTTTCACGAACTTTCCCTGACACTTTTTGCGCTGATGGACCCCGCCGATGCCGATATTCTGGCCCGGGCCGAGATCCGGCATCAGACGGCTGCCCAGATCGCATCCCGGATCGGGTGCTCCAATACCGAGGCCAGCCGCAGGCTCGCCCATGCGCGTCGCTGTTTTTGTCGCCTTGCGGCCAAATCTCTTGCGTGCGGACCATGAGCGCCATGGCCGACGGGTATTCGTGGTTCGTTAACGCAGCCGTCGTAAGCACGCGGGTATGAGCACATTTTCCATCTCCAAGATCGTTGCTGCGATGCTGCTTTGGGCGGCCTGCTTTCCACTGATCACCATCGGTATCGCGCTGGCCCCGCATCTCAGCTTTGCCACTTTGCGCGCGGTCATTGCGGGTCTGGTTCTGGTCGGGTTGGCGCTTGCGTTGGGCCGGCCTTTTCCGCGCGGACGAAGAACTTGGGGCGCGCTTGGTGTGATGGGGATCGGGGCCACCAGCCTTGGGTTTCTCGGCATGTTTCACGCCGCCGAGTTCGTTTCGCCGGGCCTGGCTACTGTCATCGCGAATACGCAACCGCTGCTTGCGGCGGGCCTGGGGGCGGTGGTGTTGGGCGAAAGGCTGCGGTCCATGGGCAAGGCGGGACTCATGGTCGGGTTTCTTGGGATCGTGGTGATCGCGGCACCGCGATTGTTGGCCGGTGGCCAGGGCAGCTATCTGATCGGGGTGGCCTATATCGTTTTGGCGGCGCTCGGGATCACCATCAGCAATGTCACCATCAAGAAAATCGCCGGGCAGATCGATCCGCTGATGGCCATGGGGGTTCAATTTCTGATCGGCAGCATCCCGTTGGGCATCGTGGCCGGGATGACCGAGGATGTCACATCAATCCAGTGGTCGGCGACCTTTATCGTCGTCCTGTTGGTGCTGGCGCTGTTCGGCTCGGCGCTGGTCTATGTGCTGTGGATGTCGGTTCTGGCGCAGGTGCCACTATACAAGGCAAATGCATTTAGCTTTCTGGTCCCTGTCTTTGGCCTGACGATGGGCATGTTGTTTTTCGGCGAAACCCTGGGTCCGTTCGAGCTTGTCGGGATCGTGCTGGCGGTCATCGGTGTGGTGATGGTCTCGCGTCAGGGCGTGGGGGCGCGCAACGCCGCACCATTGCCGCAGCCTGTGCCAAATTTGTCGAGATCATGGTAGTATTGCTGGCATCCCCCCATACATAGGGGGCAAGGTTACGGAAAGTACGCGAAATGAATGCTCCGGTGGTTCCCAGTTCAGACACTCCGCACCCGGTATCGCCGGCGTTGGAGCAGGCGCTGAAGGCGCATTACACCGATTTCCTGCGCTACCTCATTCGCCGGGTCGGAGATCAGGCGACCGCCGAGGATATTCTGCAGACCTTTTGCATCCGCGTGATGCGGAGCGAAACGCAGTTGCGCGATGATCGCAGCGCGATCGGGTGGCTCTATACCGTCCTGCGCTCGGTGTTGATGGATCATTTTCGCGGCGACTCGGTGCGCAAACGCGGCGATGCGCGGTACTCGCGCGAGCAGATGGTCCTGCAAGGCGATCATGTCGAGGTCAGCGATGAGGGCGCGATCTGCCAATGCCTGCGCGGCCTGCTGCCCGAATTGCGGCCGGATTACGCGGATTTGTTACGCCGGGTCGATTTCCTGGAAGAGCCGCGGAATGATGTCGCCATCGATATGGGCATATCGCAACAAAACCTCCGGGTGCGGCTGCATCGGGCCAGGGCCGCCATCGGCATTGCCCTGAAACAGCATTGCGGCCCGTGTTGTGAATCCGAGTTTCGCGATTGTTTTTGCGAGCGGGCTTGCACCGATGAGGTCGCCCTCGCGCAATAGGCCCGCTGCGAAGCAGCACGAAACACCCGCCCGCGGTCAACGCCCATATCATTGAGAGGTTTTGGCCTGCCCCGCCTCACCCCTATTTCGGGGCAAAGGCGAGGCAGCTTGGTTCCCACCGGCGGTGATGCGCAGAGCCGTCCGGCATTCAGGATGACGCGGCCTTATGCCATCGCGCCCTCACCCGGGCGCTATAGCCCAAAGGCGTTCAAGCCCGCCTCCAGCCACACGGCCGCAAAGAGCACAAAGAGATAGAGCAGCGTCAGGCGAAAGAAGCCACGCTCGGTCGCATAGCGGTCTTCGGCGGCCATGGTCTCATCGCGCGACGCAATCGCCAACGCCCGGCGCAACAGCATCAGGTTCAGAACGACCGCGGCCACCAAAAAGACCAGACCACCGATCGCGGTGAACGCCATGGCGATCGAGATCACGGCCAGGATCACACTGTAGATCAGGATCTGGCGGCGGGTGGTTTCACGGCCATGCGTTACCGTCAGCATCGGTACACCAGCGCGCGAATAATCGTCGTGCATATAGAGCGCCAGCGCCCAGAAATGCGGCGGGGTCCAGAAAAAGATCAGACCAAAAAGCAGGACGCTCTCGACGTCGATACTGCCCATCGCCACGGCCCAACCGATCATCGGAGGAAACGCCCCCGCGGCCCCGCCAATCACGATATTCTGAGGCGTGCGCCGCTTGAGGATCATGCTGTAGATCACGACGTAGAAAAAGATGGTAAAGGCCAGCAGCCCGGCCGCCAGCGCGTTGGAGACGATCCAAAGCGCGATGACCGACAGCACCGACAGCGCCAGGCCAAAGACGAGCGCGCCCCGCGGCGAGACATCGCCATTAGGGATCGGGCGATTGCGGGTGCGCCGCATCTGGATATCGATATCGGCATCCCACCACATATTGAGCGCACCTGAGGCACCCGCCCCGGTTGCGATGAACAGGATCGACAACATCGCGGTCATCGGATCGGCCGCCTGGGGGGCCGCAAAGACCCCGACCATCGCGGTAAAGATGACCAGCGACATCACGCGCGGCTTCAACAGCGCGAGATAGCTTGCCGGAAGTGGCCTGCGCAGGGCAGGGGAATAGTTGGAGGTATCAGCCATGTGGCCCTCGGGGCTGGAGGTGCAGTGCCGCGGCCCGGCCCAATGACCGGGCCGCGGTATGATCGTTGGATCTGTCGCCGTTCAGGCTACATGTCCATTGCCATGCCTTCGGTTGCCAGTTGTCCCATCATGCCCATCTGCATGTGATAGGGAATCATGCACATGAACATCCAGACACCAGGGCGCACAACCTCAACGACGAAGGTGATCTCGTCGCCCGGCAGAAGCAGCGATTTCTCGAACAGTGCCTCGTGCTCCAGCAGGTTCCAATCGGCCCGACGGGCGCGGTAGTTTACGCCCTGCATCTGCGCCATGCCCATGAACATGAACTCGTGCACGATCTCGCCGTCATTGCGCAACGTGAACTGAATGCGCTCGCCCGGCTCTGCGTCGATTTCGAGCTCAGAGAAGGTCCACTCCGTCATGGAAAGCGCGATCTCACGATCGAAATCGCCCTCGTCGGTGACGATGAGGCCGGCCATTTGACCGGCCATCAGACGGTCGGCCTCTTCCTCATCGGCGGCCGTCATTTCCATGGCACCAGCATCGGCCATGTCCATGTCACCTTGCGCGGGCATGTCGGCATTGGCCATGTCCATCTGGCCGTCGCCATCCATGTCCATGTCCATCGCGCCGCCATCGGCCATATCGGCCGGGGCGTCACCCATGTCCATTTCAGGATCAGCGGCCATGTCCATTTCAGGATCGGCAGCCATGTCCATCTCGGGATCAGCAGCCATGTCCATCTGGCCATCGTCGCCCATGTCCATCTGGCCGTCGTCACCCATGTCCATGTCACCCATGTCCATATTGGCACTCGCCGCCTCGATCATCGCCTCATCCTCAGGCGGAACCCCGAACACGTCGTGCTCGATCTCCTCGTTTTCCGCCATATCGCCCTCGGGGATGATGCCTTCCTCTCTGAGGCGTGCATATTCCCCGACGACAGGCGCCGCCTGCACCGTAGGTGGTGTTTCGACGACGATGAACCAGCCTGTCCCTCCCAGAAGGACAAGCCCGAAAATTAGAAAGAATCTCATGATCATTTTGGGTTTTCCTTCTTATTCAGCCGGCACAGGCGCGGCCGCGGTGTCGCCATCGTCGATGGCCCACGGATCGCCCGAAACCGTCGCCCCACGGGTGGAGCTAATCATGGTGTTGATAACGAAGATGATGAAGCCGAGCCCGATCAGATAGGCAGCCCCCGTCAGCATCATCTGCGGCATCGACCACTGCGGCAGGTCAAGATAGTCAACCACCCAACGCGGGAAGTAGTTGAAGCCCAGGTAATACATCAGCGTCACCTTGGCGAAGATCCCGATCTGCCACATCCAGAAATGGGTGTTGGCCAGGGTCTGGTTGAACATCCGTCCGGTGAAGTAGGGGTAGAGATAGTAGAACCCCGCCATCGCCATATTGGCCATGAAGCCCACGAACATTGCGTGGAAATGCGCCGGAACGAAATAGGTGTTGTGCACGAAATCGCTGTCGGTTGCGATCTGGGCGTTCACATATGCCGTCACACCGCCGACCATCAGAAAGAAGATGGAGGCAATCATGAACTTGAACGGGATGGCACGGCGCGCCGAATCCGGGATCTTGTCGGACCAAAGCGTGGCAATCCAGTTAAAGACGTGCAGCGTCGAGGGGATGAAGATCGCCAGCGTCAGGATCTGCGTCGTGCGTTGCAGCCATCCGCTCACGTTCTCAGCCGGCTGGAAGTGGTGGGGATACACGATAAAGCCCAGAACCGTCAGCAGCGCGAAGGCCGTAACCGCGGACCAGTAGCTCCAGATCGGGCGCCCCAGGAACCGCGGCAACAAGGTATAGAGCGCGGCCACGGCAGGCATCAGCGGCAGGTAGACGGCCGGATGTCCGTAGAACCAGAACATGTACATAAAGGTGATGACGTCACCGCCGCGCGACGGATCGTAAAGCGCGGTGATCCCAGCCCAATCGGTATACATGATGATACCGACCAGCCCCAGCATCGGGGTCGAACCGGCCAGAAGGAGCCCTTCCGAAAGCGCCCCCCAACCCATCAGCGGCAGTTTCTTCCAACCGATCCGGCGCGCGCCTTCCCAGCCGTTTTTGAACAGAACGACACCGGCGATGAATTCCGAGATCGCCACCAGGACAATCGCGATATAGCCCATCCAGATCAGTTCACCACCGACGCGCAGCGCCATTGGCGGGTAGAAGGTCCAGGTGAAATCGGGCCGCGAGATCACCAGCAGCACCGCCGCGATGATCAAGAGCCACCAGCTCCACTGTGCGCCACGTGCCCACAGCAGCTGTTCGGTCCCGAGGATTTTCGGGATCATGTAATACATGATCGAAACGACGAACGGGATGATGAAGCCAAAGACCATGAACATGCCGTGCAGGGTCATCAGCGACATGTAGGGTCGCGCGTCAAAAAACTGGATGTCAGGGACGGCCAGTTCGGTGCGGAACAGGATGGCCATCAGCCCGCCCAGTCCCAACATCACGATCGAGGTCAGCATCCCCTTGATGGCGATATGCCGGTAGTCATGTGAAAACAGGAGCGTCGACAGAGTCATCTTTCCGATGATATCTGCTGCCTCCCAATGGGGTTTGCCCCCCATGCGTTCTGCATCATGTACGCTTGCCATGGTGCGATTTCCTTCCTTAGATATTCGTTTATGTGCGGGCGGGCCTGATCAGGCCTCGGCCTCATCCTCATCGCCTTCGACGACCAACCATGCCTTCATCTGTGCGTGTCCCACGCCACAGTAGTTCAGACATTGGATCAGGTAGCGTCCCGGCTCTTCGGGTGCGCGAATCCAGACATCGCGTTCGGCACCTGGCTCAAACTCAGCAGTGATCCCCGCGGCGGGGATGTTGAAGCCGTGGATGACGTCATTGGCGAAAAGGCTGAACAAGACGCGTTCACCAGGCTGCACAACAGCCGCGTTCCGCGAAATCTCATCCTCTTCATTGATGAAGGCAAAGCCCCATTGGAAGGCCAGAACCCTGATCACCTGGTCGAAATTGCTGTTCTCCGGATCATATCCGGTTTCCAGAACACCTTCCTCTTCCAGCGGGGCCTGATAGGCCTCGTAGATTTCGGCGCTGCGGCTGTCGCCGTACCAGACCATGACCAGCAGCAACCCGATGAAGAGAAACTCCATCGAATAGGGCAACCGCCAGCGTGTGGGTAAAAAGAGCGCCGCAAAGAGCGCCGCGATGCCAAACCCCAGCACCACGAATACGATGATCATCATTGTAGACTGGTATCCGGCCAGTCCGAGTGCGTTTTCCATTCCCGTTATTCCCCTGTAGAAACGTACTTCAATTTGTTGCGCCGTGGCGCAACCGTGAACGGCGTTTCAGAGGATCGGGGGGTGAAAAATCGGGTCGGCAACGCGCCCGGATCCCAGAACCGCGCTTTGCATAAAGACGACCGGCACCACAGAGGCGCAGCTGTCGGAAACTGGTGAAGATTCTGTCACGGACACCAGGCCGCAATGGCCGGCCGCCGAGCCCATGTTCACGCAGGCGTTCATCATCATCGGGCAGCCGCGGGGCTGCGCTGGCATGTCCGCCTCGGTATCGCAGGTCAAGCCGTTCAGTTCGGCCACCACATTTGGCGGACAATCCAGCGACATAGCTTGCTGCACCGTGGCATCGGCACCGGCATCCACGCCATCGGCTTCCATCGCAATGGACTCCAGGGCGAGCACACTGCGTGCCGTGGTGCCGACAATGCCAGCCACCACAAGCACAAGCAGACACGCCATGCGCAGACATTGTCTGGTGCGATTAAAGACTATGTCGATGTGATCGTCCTCCCGTTCACAGAATCGTTAGCACAGGCAATTTTGGGATTCAATAATTTAGCTGGCAGCAATATTCTTGCGGCGGGCTTTACGTTGCATCCTTTCGGGCGGTTCTGGGCGGCCGTTTTCTGCGCGGACAAGTCGATAATATATCGTTATATGTCAATGAGTAACGGGAGAGTCACGCGCGCCGTGGTGCCGCAAAGACAAACCGTCTGCCTGGCCCTGAAATAAGATGCCAAAAAGGCTTCGGCACGGCCTCGAAATTGGCCCGCTGATGCAAGTTGGGCCCACCTGTGACGCCCAAACCGCGATGCGCGTGGGCGCAAATGCGAGAGGTGGCAGGCGCGTGGCCCACGATCCGCCGGCGGCCTGCGCATACGGTGGCACGCGGCGTGATGAGCGGCGCGCATCATGGCCGGCGATCGTCAAAGCCAATCGTCTTCTTCTTTGTCCAAATACTCAAAAAACGCCGCGTCCGGCCCGCGCGCCGTTGAGGGAGCGTGATCAGAATTCCGCATCCTGAACACGGCGATGACGACCCCAAATGTAGGGCTTGTCAGTTGAAATTCGCAAGATATAGTCAACGCATGGCAGGGGCGGGTGGCTCCCGCTCGGTTGCCCAAAAAAAGGGTCTACGGGGGTGGGAGCGGAGTCTGCGATGCATGATTTGGTAAATTCAAGTTTCAGAGCTGAGTTCACGCGCGCGCCGGGGGCGCTGAAGCAGCACCCTGCGCTGGTTCTGAACGCCGATTACCGTCCGCTTTGCTACTATCCTTTGTCGCTCTGGCCCTGGCAGGAGGCGGTCAAGGCGGCCTATCTGGATCGGGTTCAGATCATAGCCGAATATGACGAGGTCGCGCGCTCTCCCAGTATCGAGATCCGCATCCCCTCGGTCGTGGTGCTCAAGGATTACGTCAAGCCGCAGAAACGGGTCGCCTTCACCCGGTTCAACCTCTTTTTGCGTGATCACTTCTCGTGCCAGTATTGCGGATCGCGGGGTGATCTGACCTTTGACCACGTGGTGCCGCGCGCTTCGGGGGGCATCACGTCATGGGAAAACGTCGTTGCGGCCTGTTCGAAATGCAACCTGCGCAAAGGCTCGAAATCCCTGCGCCGCTCTGGCTTGAGCCTGCGCAAAGCCCCGCGCCGACCGCAGGCGGGTGAATTGCGCAATTCAGGCCGAAAATTTCCCCCCGGCTACCTGCATGAAAGCTGGCTCGATTTCCTTTATTGGGATGCTGAGCTGGAGGCCTAGCGCGGTCACCCGGGCACGCGTCGTGGTGTTGCCAACGGGTGATATCCGCGTGGACGCGGCGCGCAATCAAGGCTAGCCTTGGGGCCGGAAACAAGGAAAAACCTGCCCATGTCCGATCCGTTCTTTACGCCCGTTTCGGGGTTCGACCTGCCGCGTTTTGCCGGCGTTCCATCCTTCATGCGCCTGCCGCAAATGGGGCTCGATCATCCGCGCATCGCCGAGGTTGATATCGGCCTTGTCGGCGTGCCCTGGGATGCCGGCACCACCAATCGGCCGGGCCCGCGCCACGGGCCGCGCCAGATCCGCGATATGTCGACCATGATCCGGGCCCAGAACGATGCCACCGGGATCCGCCCGTTTGAGGCCGCCAATTGTGCCGATCTGGGCGATATCGGCCCCAACCCGGCCGATCTGATGGACAGTATGGAGCGGATCACCGGCTTCATCACCGCCATGACCGCGCAGGGCATTCGCCCCCTGACGGCGGGCGGCGATCACCTGACCACGCTGCCTGTCTTACGCGCGCTGGCCGGGGGCGGCCCGCTCGGCATGGTCCATTTCGACAGCCACACTGATCTCTTTCATTCCTATTTCGGCGGCAAGCTTTATACCCATGGCACGCCCTTTCGCCGCGCCGTTGAGGAGGGCCTGCTCGATCCGAAACGTGTGGTTCAGATCGGCATTCGCGGCACCATGTATGACAGCGAGGATGTGGATTTCGCCAAAAGCGTGGGCATCCGCCTGATCCCGATCCGCGAGTATTTCGCCCGCGGGTTTGCCGATGTCATGGCTGAGGCGCGTGAGATTGTGGGGGTCGCGCCCACCTATGTCAGCTACGACATCGATTTCGTCGATCCCGCCTTTGCGCCCGGCACCGGAACGCCCGAAGTGGGCGGGCCGAACAGTTTCGAGGCGCTGGAAGTGGTGCGCGCCTTGCAGGGGCTCAATATTGTCGGGGCCGATATGGTCGAAGTGTCGCCCCCCTTTGATCAATCGGGCGGCACGGCCTATCTGGGGGCCTCGATCCTTTTTGAGCTGCTATGCGTTATGGTCTGATGCAAGGTGCCGCCGGGGGCGGGTTGCGCGGCAGAAGGCCGCCTGCCGCGCTGCGGGCTTGCGCCTTGCGCTATGCTTGTGGTAGCGCTAACATAACTTGAAAACGGCCCCTCAAAAGGACATCTCCGCATGGTTTCCCGCGTCATACCGGTAGAAGATTTTGACCTCGTGATCTTTGGCGGCACCGGCGATCTGGCCCGCCGCAAGATCCTGCCGGGGCTCTACCGTCGTTTCCTTGCCGAACAGATGCCAGCAGGGGCGCGCATCATTGGTGCCGCCCGCACCGATCAGGATAGCGATGCCTGGCGCGCCTCGGTGCGCGATGCGATCATGGAATTTGTCTCGGACGCCAAGAAAGACCCCGCCACGATCGAGGCCTTTCTGCAAACGCTGTCCTACGTGCCGATCGACGCAAAGGGCACCGGCGGCTGGCAGGACCTCGCGGGTCTGATGCGCCCCGAGGCCACGCAGGCGTTCTATTTCTCGGTCGCCCCAAGCCTCTTTGGCGATTTGGCCGAGCGGCTGAAATCCAACGCCATCGCCCGCCATGACGCGCGCATCGTGGTCGAAAAACCCTTTGGCCGCGATCTGGCAAGCGCGCGCGCATTGAACGCCACGCTGGCGGCGCATTTCGATGAGACGCAGATTTACCGCATCGACCATTATCTGGGCAAAGAGACGGTCCAGAACCTGATGGCGGTGCGTTTCGCCAATGTCCTGTTTGAGCCGCTCTGGAACGCGCAATATGTCGATCACGTGCAGATCACCGTGGCCGAAACCGTCGGCGTCGGCGGGCGCGGGGCCTATTACGACACCTCGGGCGCGATGCGCGATATGGTGCAGAACCACCTGATGCAGCTTTTATGCCTCACGGCGATGGAGCCGCCCTCGCTTTTTGAACCCAATTCAGTGCGGGATGAAAAGCTGAAAGTCATCAGAGCGCTGGATCCCGTTCTAAAGGACGATGTCGTGCGCGGGCAGTATCGGGCGGGCGACGACCCCTCCTATCGTGAGGATGCCGAAAACGCCGACAGCCTGACCGAAAGTTTTGTTGCGCTAAAGGTGCATGTCTCGAACTGGCGCTGGTCGGGCACGCCGTTTTACCTGCGCACCGGCAAGCGGATGAAATCGCGCATGTCCGAGATCGTGGTTCATTTCAAGGAACCGCCGCATAACATCTTTTCCGAGGCCGCCCATCCGCGCTGCAATATTCTGACCATCCGGCTGCAGCCCGATGAAGGGATCGATCTGCGCATGACGATCAAGGAACCGGGGCCGGGCGGCATGCGCCTGATCGAGGTGCCGATGGACATGACCTTTGCCCGCGCGCTTGGGCCTGAAGGGGCCGATGTGCCCGATGCCTATGAACGCCTGATCATGGATGTGATCCGTGGCAACCAGACGCTTTTCATGCGCGGCGACGAGGTCGAGGCGGCCTGGGCCTGGACCGATCCTATCATTGCGTCCTGGACTGGTTCGCAGGATACTCCGCTGCAATATGAACCGGGCTCGGCCGGGCCCGAGGATGCCCTGATGCTTTTGCATCGTGACGGGCGCAGATGGCGGGAGATAACGGCATGATGGAGCTGATCGAATATCCGGATGCGGATATGATGATGCTGGATGTGGCCGACAAGCTGGCCGGTGAGTTGAGCGATCACCTGATGCGCGATGACAGCGTCAGCTTTTGCGTGCCCGGCGGCACCACGCCGGGGCCGATTTTCGATGTGCTGAGCGCGCAGGCGCTCGATTGGGGCCGGGTCTCGGTGTTTCTGAGCGATGAACGCTGGCTGCCCGAGGATCACCCGCGGTCAAATACCCGTCTGGTGCGCGAACGTCTGCTGACCGACAAGGCCGCCGGCGCCAGCCTGATCCCGCTCTACGGTGCCGCCGAAACCCCCGAAGAGATGATCGAAAGCCTCAGCGCCGGGTTGCGGCCGCATCTGCCGATCACGATGCTTTTGCTCGGCATGGGCCCCGATATGCACACCGCGTCGCTTTTTCCCGGGGCTGACCGGTTGCATGACGCGCTGAACGATCCGCGCAAGGTGCTGATACCGATGCGCGCGCCGGGCCTGGCCGAGATGCGCGTGACGCTGACGGCACCGGTGCTTTCTGCCGCGCTCTCGACCCATATCGTGATCACCGGCGATGCCAAGCGCACGGCGCTGGAACGGGCGCAGCATCTGGAGCCGAAAGAGGCCCCCGTGCGGGCCGTTTTGCCCGGTGCCACCGTGCATTGGGCCCCTTGAGCGACAAAGGAACGCCACCATGTCCCTGTGGGATGACCTGAAAACCCACCAGGCCGCGAAATCGGGCCGGGTGATGGCAGAGATGTTCGAGACCTCCGACAGGGCCACCCGGTTCTCGGCCCGGTTCGGCGCGATGCTGTTCGATTATTCAAAGACACAGATCGATACCGGCGCGCTGTCGCTCTTGCTGGAACTGGCGCGCAACGCGAATGTTGAGGCGCGCCGTGACGCCATGTTTGCGGGGGCCGAGATCAACGAGACCGAAGGCCGCGCGGTTTTGCACACCGCCCTGCGCGCGCCCAAGGGGCCGGTCATGGTCGCCGGTGAGGATGTGATGCCGGGCGTCTTGGCCACCCGTGCGCGGATGGCCGAATTTGCCGATGCCGTCCGCTCGGGCCGGATTGCGGGGCAGGGCGGGCGCTATAGCGATGTGATCAATATCGGCATTGGCGGCTCGGATTTGGGGCCTGCCATGGCGACGCTGGCGCTGGCCCCTTACCATGACGGGCCGCGCATCCATTATGTCTCGAATGTCGATGGGGCGCATATCCATGACGTCTTGAAGGGGCTCGATCCGACCCGAACGCTGGTCATTGTGGCCTCCAAGACCTTCACCACCATCGAAACCATGACCAATGCCCGAACCGCGCGCAACTGGATGGCAGCCGGGGTCGCCGATCCCGGCGCGCAATTCGCGGCCCTCTCGACGGCGGGCGATCTGACGGCGGAGTTTGGCATCGACGGGTCCCGGGTCTTCGGGTTCGAGGATTGGGTCGGCGGGCGCTATTCGCTTTGGGGGCCGATCGGGCTTGGCCTCATGCTGGCGGTGGGCCCCGAAGATTTCGACGATTTCCTGGCCGGTGGCCACGCGATGGACCGCCATTTTTGCGAGGCGGATCTGGCCGATAACCTGCCCGTTCTGCTGGCGCTGGTGGGGGTCTGGCACAACCAGATCTGCGGCCATGCCACGCGTGCGGTGCTGCCCTATGATCAGCGCCTGTCGCGGCTGCCCGCCTATCTGCAACAGCTTGAGATGGAATCGAACGGCAAGCGGGTCGCAATGGATGGCCGCGATCTGGAGGTGCCTTCGGGCCCCGTCGTCTGGGGCGAGCCCGGCACCAACGGGCAGCACGCGTTTTACCAGCTGATCCATCAGGGCACCCGCGTGATCCCGTGCGAATTCATGGTGGCCGCGCAAGGCCACGAGCCCGATCTGGCGCATCATCACCGGCTGCTCGTTGCCAATTGCTTGGCGCAGTCGGAGGCGCTGATGCAGGGCCGTTCGCTGGATGAGGCGCGCGCGCGCATGGCGGATGCAGGGCTTGCGGGGATTGAGCTTGAACGACAGGCCCGCCACCGGGTTTTTCCCGGCAACCGGCCCTCGACCACGCTGATCTATCCCAAGTTAACGCCGCATATTCTGGGCCAGATCATCGCGCTCTATGAGCACCGGGTCTTTGTCGAAGGCGTGATCCTGGGCATCAATTCCTTCGATCAATGGGGGGTCGAGCTTGGCAAGGAACTGGCGGTCGCGCTGGAGCCGGTTCTGAGCGGGGCGGTATCCGATGACGGCAAGGACGGATCAACCCGCGCCCTCGCAGATTACTTCCGCGAAAACAGCGAATAGATACCTGATTTCAATGCATTACGGGGCAGGGTTGATGGAGCGGGTAACGGGAATTGAACCCGTAACTTAAGCTTGGGAAGCTCGCGTGATACCTTTTCACCATACCCGCGCTCTGGGGCATGGAGATAGCGGGGGGGCGGGCGGGCGTCAATCGCCAATTGCCGCGATCAGCCGCGCCGCCGCCTGCGCCGCCCGCCGCCATTGCCATCGTCACCACTGTTGAAGGAGGGGCTCGGCAGGGCCACCACGCCATTCAGGATCGGGAACGCATCGACCGCGTTCGGGATCGCGGAAGCATTGACGAAATGCTCCTGAAATTTGGGTTCCACCGCTGTTTCGACCTTGTGGATCTGGCCGACCACGGTTTCGATCCGACCCCGCGCCGCGCGCGAACAAAGCGCGATGCGGGCACCGTGGCCTGCGGCATTACCGGCCGAAGTGACCTTATCGAGCGGCGCATCGGGGATCATGCCCAGAACCATCGCGTGTTTCGGGCTGATATGGGCCCCGAACGCCCCGGCCAGCGTGATTTTATCGACCTGATCGACACCCATTTCATCCATCAAAAGCTTGGCCCCGGCATAAAGCGCGGCCTTGGCCAGCTGGATGGCGCGAATATCGCCCTGGGTCACGGTGATGCGCGGGCCGCCCTCGGCGCTGCCATCATGGATCAAATAGGCATGGGTGCGGCCCTCGGGTTCAGAGCGGGCCGTGCCGGTTTGAGCGGCGGACCCGATAAGCCCGGCGGCATCCAAGAGCCCCGCCATGCGCATCTCGGCCACCGCCTCGATAATGCCTGATCCGCAGATGCCGGTGACACCGGTGGCCGCGGTTGCATCAGCGAAACCGGGATCGTCGGACCAGAGATCGCAGCCGATGATCTGGAACCGTGGCTCCTTTGTTTCAGCGTCGATCTCGATACGTTCAATCGCCCCCGGCGCGGCGCGCTGGCCCGAGGATATCTGCGCGCCTTCAAAGGCCGGACCAGTGGGCGAGGAGCAGGCCAGCACGCGGGTGCGATTGCCAAGCAGGATCTCGGCATTGGTGCCGACATCGACGACCAGCACCAGATCCTCGGAGAGGTTCGGCTCTTCCGACAGGGCCACGGCGGCGGCATCGGCCCCGACATGACCCGCGATGCAGGGCAGGATATAGACCTGTGCCTGAGCATTGAGCGCGTCCAGATCGAGCACGCGGGCGGGCAGGGTGAGCGAGGAGGATGTCGCCAAAGCAAACGGGGCCTGGCCCAGTTCGACCGGATCGATCCCCAGCAACAGGTGGTGCATCACAGGGTTGCAGACAAAGACGGCCTCCATGATGAGGGTCGGGTCGATGCCGCCCTCGGCCGCGATTTCTGTGGCCAGCGTGGTGATGGCCGCGCGCACCGCTTCGGTCATTTCGGCGTCGCCGCCGGGGTTCATCATGGCATAGCTGACCCGGCTCATCAGATCCTCACCAAAGCGGATCTGCGGGTTCATGACCCCAGACGAGGCCAGCACATCGCCGGTCGCCAGATCGCACAGATGCGCCGCGATGGTGGTCGATCCAAGATCGATGGCAAGCCCGTAGATGCCGCCCTCATGCAGGCCGGGCCAGATCTCGAGGATCTGCCCGGAATCGCGGCCCGCGGCCTGATGCACCGCGACGGTGACCTGCCAACCGCCCTTGCGCAGCACCGGTTGCAGCCGGGTGAGCACGCCCAGATCGGCGCTGAGGCCGGTCAGCTGCCATTGCGCCTCCAGCGCTGACTTCAGCCGCTCCAGATCGCCCGAGGGTTCGTGCATATCGGGCTCGGCGACATCGACGAAATAGAGCCGGGTGGCCGGGTCCATGATGATGGGCCGCGCGCTGGCGGCTTTGCGCACCACCTGGCGGTGGACCTGGCTTTCGGGCGGCACGTCGATCACGACATCGCCCTGCACGGTGGCCTGACAGCCCAGCCGGCGGCCCTTTTTCAGGCCGCGCACCCGATCATAGCGCGCCTCGACCGCGTTCCATTCCGACAGGGCCGTCTCGCTGACCGTGACGCCATGTTTGGGAAAATCGCCAAAGGCGGGGGTGATCTGGCATTTCGAGCAAATGCCGCGCCCGCCGCAGACGCTGTCCAGATCGACGCCCAATCGCCGCGCCGCAGTCAGGATCGGCGTGCCAACAGGGAAATGCCCGCGCTTGCCGGAGGGGGTGAAAATCACCAGAGGATCATGAGACATGCGCGCACCTTCATTCGATTGCTGATTTCTAACGCGGAACGCGGGGCGGTAAAGGTGCGAAACGGCAAAAACCGGCCCGGCTGCGGCATCGCGCGCCGCTCGCGCTCTTTCAACAGCGCGTGATGTCGCCGTGAACGCCGAATTTCGCGGGTTTTCCGTGTTAGGCTCTGGTTGCGGTCTCGTGGCGGATTTCCGGGTTCTTCGGTTCACCCCGTCGACCGCGCAGGGATGTTTTTCATCTGTCTAAGAACCGGATCCTGATTTCTTGGGGTCCGGCCTGATCCGCCTGGCCGGTTCGGGCAGGGTTGTTCTGCGCCGAATGTGGCGCGCAAGGAAGGAATTGAAACATGAACAAAATGGTTACAGCGCTGGCGTTGGTCGGCACAATGACGGCCGGGGCAGTGATTGCGCAAACGGCGGGCACGGATGAGGATGTCGCCTTTGCCGATGCCATTTGGGCCGAGATGCTGGCGCTAAATCTGGCTGGCGAGGGGGCCATTATGGGGCTGCCCTATGTCGGTGGACCCCCGCATGGCGAAACGCTTGAGACGTTTTTCGTCGAGACCGAGATCATGGGTGAAACCGGCCTTCTGGTGGTCAAACGCAACTATGGCCCCGAGGGTGTGACCGAGGATGAGGTATTGGCCGATCCGGCGGGCAGTCTGGGGTCAGTCACCGTGATGTTCCAGCGCGCCGAAGGCTATGACGCAGAGCATGATGATTGGTTCTATGCCAAGTATCTGCCCGATGGCGCGATGGATACCGCCCCGTCCGGTATGGCGCTGGCCGGTGCGATCGGTCGTGACCTGTCAGGCGGCTGCATCGCCTGTCATATCGGGGCCGGTGGCGATGATTATCTCTTTACCACCGATGCCTTCCCGCGCCGCACCCCGGCGATGGAATAAGACGGATCAACCCGGAAGCCAGGAGGAAAACCCTGTGCTTCCGGAGATCCACAAAAAGAGCGGAAAGGGCAAGACTGCGAGGACCAGGGTCAGGATCGTCCAATGTGGCGCGAAAAGGCGGCTCATGCCCGCCACCAGGCAGATGCCACCACCGCCGCCGATCAACCCCGAGCCGGGCATATTGATCAAAAGCGCCAGACCGAGATAGCGATAACGCATGGCCGGGGCCGCGATGCGCCGGGGCAGGCGGGCCTGCAGGACGGCGATCCGCTCGCCCGACGTTAAAGGGGCCATCGTTTCGATCAGCGCGGCGGCGCGCGTCAGGTGCAGATCGAGAAACACCCGCGCCAAGGCGGTCAACGGAATGAGGCGGCCGGCCCCATAGGCCAGCATCAGGCCCAGAACAGTGGACAGGTAGATCGGCAGCGCCAGATCTGCGCCGCGCAACATCAGGAGCGCCAGCGCAATCTCCAGACCCGGCACGAAGGGGATCGAGATCAGGAGCGCATAGAGCGTGAAAACGGCCGTAAGCACCCAGAACTGCGCCGCGTCCTGTTCGCCTTGTGGCAGGCTCTCGGTCCAGCTCAGGGCTGCATTGATGGCCAGATGCGAGAGGTAGACGATCGCCACCAGCACGCCAAGCCGCAGCCCGAGACGCGGGATAGATTGCCGCCAGGGCGGGGGGGCAGGCGTGTCTTGATCAGGGATCGTCATTGCGGGGCACCGGAGGCCGAGGGCTGATCCAAGCCCATAACGCAGAACCCGCGCGGGAAGAAGATTTTTCTAACAGGTCAGGCCGATGTCCTGGCGTGAACAGAGGAGGATGAACTGCGATCCCGCCTCGATCAGGTGAAACCCGCGGCGGCGCACCTCAAGCTCCAGGGCGCGGCACCCGATCTTGCGTTCGAGATCGCAAGTTTTTCGGCGAACGCCGCCACCTGCGCGCATGGATTTCGCTGCAATAGTTTGTCGAAGCCAGAGCGCGTCACAGGTTGGCGGGCGGGGCGACTTGAACGGGCGAAGGTAGGACATGATCCCACCTTCGCCCGCGTTTGGCTAATACGCTGTTATCAGGCCCGGCGACGTCCACCCCGGCGCCCGCCCCGGCCACCGCCCGCGGCCATCGCGGCGGCGGCGGCCTCGGGGAAGGGCGTGCCTTCCTTGGTCGCGTCCAGTACCTTGGCGAAATTGATCCATTTGCCGCCATTGGCATCGTGGTTCATCAGGAAATTGGCCGCGTTGATCGCCTCCATCTCGACGGGGCGCACCGGGTTCATGATGGCGCTGGTCATGCCCGCGCCAATGGCCATCGGCAGGAAAGCGGCGTTGATGCCGTGCCGGTTGGGCAGGCCAAAGCTGATATTGGAGGCCCCGCAGGTGGTGTTGACGCCCAATTCGTCGCGCAACCGGCGCACCAGCGTAAAGACCTGCCGCCCGGCGGTGGCCATCGCGCCCACCGGCATCACCAGCGGATCGACCACGATGTCATGCGCGGGAATGCCGAAATCGGCGGCGCGTTCCACGATCTTGCGGGCCACGTCAAAGCGCACATCGGGATCTTCGGAAATGCCGGTATCGTCATTGGAAATGGCCACCACCGGCACGTTGTATTTCTTGACCAGCGGCAGGACCAGTTCCAGCCGGTCTTCTTCGCCCGTCACCGAATTCAGCAGCGGGCGGCCCTGGGCGGCGGCAAGCCCGGCCTCAAGGGCGGCGGGCACCGAGCTGTCGATGCAAAGCGGTGTGTCGACCAGCCCTTGCACAAGCTCCACGCAGCGCGTCATCAAGGGCGGCTCGGTCTCGTTCGGATTGGGGTTGGAATTATAGACCACGCCCGCGTTGATATCGAGCACCATGGCCCCGCAGGCGACCTGTTCCAGCGCGTCCTTTTCGACGGTCGAGAAATCGCCCGCCTCAAGCTCTGCCGCCAGTTTTTTGCGCCCAGTCGGGTTGATGCGTTCACCGATCACGCAGAACGGTTCGTCAAAGCCGATGACAACGGTCTTGGATTTGGATTCGAGGACGGTGCGAGTCATGGGCTCTATTCTCAGTTCTGGTTTGCGGGGCGCCCGGATGCGCCGCCATTTTCAATGGCCCACCCGGCATTGGTTTTGATGCCGCCAAGCGGGAAGAAGTGTACTTTTTCGATGTTGAAACTGGGGTTGGCGGCCTTGTGCGCGGCCAATTGGTTCAGGATCTCGGTGGGCTCAAACGGCAAGAGCAGCTTGGTCACGTCGCGGGCGCGTTTTTGCAGCACCTTCAGCGACGGGCCGACACCGCAGGCGATGGCGAACTTGATCAGGGTCTGCAGCTTGGCGGGCCCGGCAATGCCGATATGAATGGGCAGGGCGATACCCTCGGCCGACAGCCGGTTGGCCCAGTCGATCACGGGGCCGGCCTCGAACGCGAACTGGGTGGCCAGTGCCATGGCGGCATCGGTGCGGTTGGAGAAATCCTGCTTCCAGCGCAGCGCCTCCATCACCACCTTATCGCCGCCCTTGGGGTCGATATCGCGGTTGCCCTCGGGGTGGCCCGCGACGTTCAGCCGGGTAAAGCCCGCCTTGTCAAAGAGGCCGGTCTCCAGAAGCTGCATCGAGGAATGAAAATCGCCCTGCGGCCTTTCCACGCCGCCGGCCAAAAGCAGCGCCTGATTGACGCCGGCCTCGCCCTGATACATCGCGATCCAGTTTTCCAGGGTCGCGGCATCCTTGATGATGCGGGCCGGGAAATGCGGCATGACATCATAGCCCTCACCCGCGATGCGCGCGGCGGTGGCGACCATTTCCTCGATCGGGGTGCCCTCGATATGGGCGATATAGACGCGGGTGCCCGTGGGCAGCAGAGCGCGGAAATCCTCGACCTTGGCTGCCGTGCGCGGCATCACCTCGATCGAATAGCCCTGCAAAAACGCCTCGAGATGCGCGGAATTGCCGGCGGAAGCCGCAGGGGCGGGGGATCGGAATTTCAGCAGGGCCATCAGTTTCTCCAAAAACAGGCGTGGCGGCGAGGCGTTCATTCAGCGACCGGCAGCGCCTGCCCGTCATTGGCAATCAGCGCCCTCAGCCTGTCGGCGTCGTAGGCTGCATCAATGCGCGCGGCTTCGGCATTTGCGACATCTTGCGCGTCGCCTTCGACCTCGACGGGCGCGGCTTTGCGAAATCCGGCCATATAGGCATCATCATCCTTGGCCCCGGCCTTCATCGCGGCCCGGTCGATGGCCTGCTCGAACCGCTCGGGCAGGGCAGCCTTGGTGCCGCGCCGGCCCTTGCCGACAATGACCTGGGCGGGGATATCGCGCCAGTAAACGATGGTGACTGCGGCCATGGGATCGATCCTCGATTGATGTCTTGCTGGCCACCATAGGGGCCCGGCGCGCGCGGGTTTATCCGTTTTCGACAAACCGGCGTGTCCTTGCGACCTTGGCGCCAGGTGTTACGGGATCGGCCGGGTCATGGCCATGCCGGGCCCGGGTCAAAATATTCATGAAGATGATGAGCTGGCACAGGTCTGCCCATTGTGCGGCTTGGCACCAGGCGATAGGCTCGGCAATGAGGATGCAATAAGGATCAGGCATATGGGCCGCCGTCGTCGTCCCCGTGGCAAGGCCCGGGGGCCATCGCCAGAACATCAGCCGCAGGTCGCATCCCCGCGCATCGCGCCGGCACCCAGTGCGGCACCCGCGCAGCCCGCGCCGAGCGCCCAACCCGACCCGGCCGACCTTTATGCAGCACTGGATCTTGGCACCAATTCCTGCCGGATGTTGATTGCGCAGCCCAAGGGTAACCAGCTGCATGTGGTCGACAGTTTCTCGAAATCGGTGCAACTGGGGCATGGGCTGGAAGTGTCTGGGCGGCTGTCGCGGCATTCCATGGCCAAGACCGTGTCGGCGTTGAAAATCTGCAAGCGCAAGCTTCAGCGCCATGATGTGAAACGCATGCGGCTGGTGGCGACCGAGGCCTGTAGACGCGCGGCGAATGCGGGTGAGTTCATTTCGGTGGTGGAACGCGAAACCGGTCTGAACCTCGAGATTATCCAGCCCGAGGAAGAGGCGCGCCTTGCCGTTGTTGCCTGCGCGCCGCTGGTCTCACCCCGGACGGAACAATTGCTGGTCGTCGATATCGGAGGCGGATCGACGGAACTGGTCTGGATCGATCTGAGCCGGGTGCCCCGCGTCGAACGCCCGCGGGCCATCATGCGCCTGCATCAGGGCTTTGATCAGACCGATACGATATTTCCAAAGGCCAAGGTGGTCGACTGGATCTCGATCCCGCTTGGGGTAGCGACGCTGAAGGATCAGTATCGCGATGTCACCGATGATGGCGCACGATTTGCCCTGATGAGCTGGTTTTTCGAGGAGCAGCTGGCCGAGTTTTCGCCCTATGACGATGCCGCCGATCAGGCCCGAGAGGGGTTTCAGGTGATCGGCACAAGTGGCACCGTCACGACCGTCGCGGCCTCGCATCTGGGGCTCAGGCGCTATGATCGCAACAAGGTGGACGGGTTGCGGATGACCTCGGACCAGATCGACACGGTGATCCAGGATTACCTGTCGCTTGGGCCCGCAGGGCGCAGGCGCGACCCGCGCATCGGGCGCGACCGGCAGGCCCTGATCATGTCAGGTGCCGCGATTTTGCAGGCGTTGCTGAGGGCCTGGCCCACGGATCGGCTCAGCGTTGCCGACCGGGGCCTGCGCGAGGGGCTGCTTTATGCGCAGATGTCGTCGGACGGGGTATTGGAAGACGGGTCATTCTGACCGGTGATCGGTGCTGGGCCGAGGGTTGCGCCCTCGCCCCTGGATCGCCGACTTTGCCGTTTGTTGCCGGTGTTGCGCCATTTTGAGTATTTGACCAAAGAAGAAGAGCATTAACCTTAACGCGCCCTCGCGGCGTCGATCTGCGCCAAATATCGTCGTCAAAGGCTCTGTTGGGGCGTCCGTGCCAATTGCGCGCCGGGGCGGGATGCGCGAAGAAGGGGCAAGGAAAGGGCGCAAGATATGGCAAAGAATACCAGCGGGCGCGGTCAGCGTGAGCTGCGCGTCAAGGTCAAGACGGCGCGCGGGCGCAAGCTGAGCTCCACCCTGTGGCTGGAGCGGCAGCTGAACGACCCTTATGTGCAGCGCGCCAAGCGCGAAGGGTATCGCGGGCGGGCGGCCTTCAAGATCCTCGAGATCGACGACAAGTTCCGCTTTCTGGTGCCGGGGGCACGGGTGGTCGATCTGGGCTGTGCGCCCGGCGGCTGGTGCCAGGTGGCGGTGCCGCGTGTCAATGCTTTGGGCGAGAAACAGGGCAAACGTGTGGGCAGCATCCTGGGTGTCGACCTACAGGAGATGGAGCCGATCCCCGGCACCGCGCTGCATGTGCTCGATTTCATGGAAGACGGTGCCGATGCAAAGGTGAAGGGCTGGCTTGGTGGCAAGGCCGATGTGGTGATGAGCGATATGGCGGCCTCCTCCTCGGGTCATAAGCAGACCGATCATCTGCGGATCATGGCGCTTTGCGAGGCGGCGGCCTATTTCGCCTTTGACGTGCTGGAGGAGGGCGGCACATTTGTCGCCAAGGTTCTGGCCGGCGGCGCCGAGGGCGATCTGCAGAAGGTTCTGAAGCAGAAATTCAAGAAGGTCGCCTATATGAAGCCGGGGGCCAGCCGGTCGGATTCCTCCGAGAAATTCGTCGTCGCCACCGGGTTTCGCGGCTGAAACCGGGGTTTTCCGGGGCAATACCAGATTTGGGGCTTTCCCTTTGGCCCGACCCATGAGATAGCGACGTGCCAACTGAAACTCCGCCCAAGGAGGCCCAAATGGAGATTCGTGAGGCACTTACCTTTGATGATGTTCTGCTGGTTCCCGGCGCGTCCTCGGTGCTGCCGTCGGCTGCCGATACCCGCACCCGCGTGACCAAATCCATCGCGCTGAATATCCCGCTGCTCAGCTCGGCCATGGATACGGTGACCGAGGCGCGCATGGCGATCGCGATGGCGCAGGCGGGTGGCATGGGCGTCATTCACCGCAATCTCGATATCGAGACACAGGCGCGCGAGGTGCGCCGGGTCAAGCGGTTCGAATCCGGTATCGTCTATAACCCGGTCACGCTCAGCCCCGATCAGACGCTGGCCGATGCCAAGGCGCTGATCGAGCGCTATAACTTCACCGGTTTTCCGGTCGTGGATGGCAACGGCCATGTGATGGGCATCGTCACCAACCGCGATATGCGGTTTGCGCCCTCCGACACAACGCCGGTTCACGCCATGATGACGGCAAGCGATCTGGCGGTTCTGCGTGAGCCTGCGGATCTGGAGGAAGCCAAGAGCCTGATGCGGGCGCGCCGGATCGAAAAGCTGCTGGTGACCAATGATGACGGTAAACTGACCGGGCTTTTGACGCTGAAAGATACCGAACAGGCGGTGCTGAACCCCACCGCCTGCAAGGATGAACTTGGCCGCTTGCGTGTCGCAGCTGCAACCACGGTGGGCGACGCCGGTTTCGAACGCTCCGAGGCGCTGGTTGCATCGGGCTGCGATCTGATCGTCATCGACACCGCGCATGGCCATTCCGAGGGCGTGGCGCGCGCGGTCGAACGGGTCAAGGGGCTGTCCAATTCGGTGCAGGTCGTGGCCGGAAATGTAGCCACTGGCGAGGCCACCCGGGCGCTCATCGATGCCGGGGCCGATGCCATCAAGGTGGGGATCGGGCCGGGCTCCATTTGCACCACGCGGATCGTGGCCGGTGTTGGCGTGCCGCAATTGACCGCGATCATGGATTGCGCCCAGGCCGCCGGAGATATCCCCGTGATCGCCGATGGTGGCATCAAGTTCTCGGGCGATTTCGCCAAGGCGATTGCGGCGGGGGCGTCCTGCGCCATGGTTGGCAGCATGATCGCCGGCACCGATGAAAGCCCCGGAGAAGTTATTCTTTATCAGGGCCGTAGCTTCAAAAGTTATCGTGGCATGGGCAGCCTGGGGGCGATGGCGCGCGGCTCGGCCGATCGCTATTTTCAGAAGGACGCGGCCAGCGATAAACTGGTGCCCGAGGGGATCGAGGGCCAGGTGCCCTACAAGGGCTCGGCCGGTGCGGTCGTGCATCAGTTGGTCGGCGGGCTCAGGGCTGCGATGGGCTATACCGGGTCGGCCACGGTGGGCGAGATGCGGCAGGGCTGCAAATTCGTGCGCATCACGGGATCGGGCCTCAAGGAAAGCCATGTCCATGATGTGCAGATTACCCGCGAGAGCCCCAATTATCGGGCGGGTTAGGCCATGACCCCCGGCGCGCGCGCGGCCGCCGCGATCACGGTTCTGGACAGCTGGCTTGGCAGCATGCCCGCCGAAAAAGCGTTGACCACCTGGGCGCGCGGCGCGCGTTATGCCGGATCGGGCGACCGGGCCGCCATTCGGGACCATGTCTATGACGTGCTGCGGCGGCTGGAAAGCTGTGCGGAGGCGGGTGGCGGGCGCACGGGCCGGGCGCTGATGATCGGGTTGGCCCGGCTGCAGGGATGGCCGCTTGAAGCGGTGTTTTCCGGCGGCTACGCGCCCGATCCGCTGAGCGGCAGCGAATGCGAAGCCCCCGAGGTCACGGCTGATATCTGGCGCGATGTGCCCGCCTGGGTGCAGCCCGCGCTGCGCGACGGGCTCGGCCCGGTGGCCGAAACGGTGGTCGGACAAATGGCAGAGCGGGCCCCGCTCTACCTGCGGGTGAATGGGCGGAAATCAACCAGAGATGTGGTTGAGGAACGCCTGATTGATAGTTCAATAGAAACAGAAAAATGTGATATGGGTTCCGCCCTGATGGTGACCAAAGGCGGCCGCAAGCTGCGCCAGTCGCAGGCCTATCTGGACGGGCTGGTCGAGATCCAGGACTTGTCGGTGCAGCAGGCGGTGGCTGCAATTTCCTGGCCCGATGATGGAACCGTTCTGGATTACTGCGCGGGCGGCGGCGGCAAGGCTCTGGCGATTGCGGCAACCAGCGACGCCGCGATCCATGTCCATGATGCCAACCCGGCCCGCATGCGCGATCTGACCCCAAGGGCGGAGCGGGCCGGCATAACGCTGCACCCGATGGACCGCGCCCAGAGCTATGATGTCGTGCTGACCGACGTGCCCTGTTCCGGCTCGGGCACATGGCGGCGCGATCCGGAGGCGAAATGGCATCAGACGCCCGACCGGTTGGCCGACCTCACCGCGCTGCAGGCCGACATACTGGAAGAGGCGCAGGCGCTTGTGCGTCCCGGCGGACGGCTGGTTTACATGACTTGCTCGCTGCTGCGGTCCGAGAACGAGGACCAGATATCCGCCTTCCTCACGCGTCACGCCGATTGGCGGCTGACACAGCAGGCCAGGTTCCTGCCGCCCGCCGCCTCGGACGGGTTCTATCTGGCCGAGTTGACGCAGTCGGGATGAGCGGTCAGAGTTTTTTGCGGAAACCGGGCACCAGGGTGGGGTTTCTTAATCGGTGATTAAGAAAATGCCTGCGAAATTGTCGAAACCCGAATCGTGTTGGAGACCCAGAGTGGGGGATCAGGCCATATTGCCTCGAATATTCGGCCTGCGGCTCAAGGGTGGGCCGTCGGCGGCGCTGTTATGCCTGGCCGCTTTGTGCTTCGGCCTCAGTTTTCTGGCCCCCACGCTATTGTGGCGCTTCTCGCTTTTTGTGGCGTCGGGCTCGATCGCGATGACGGCGGTGTTGCTACACCTGTCGCGCAGGCGGGCGCGGGCGCAGGATCGGGCATTGCTGGTTATGGCTGGCAGGGTGGCCGCCGATGATCCCGCGCCGGTTTTCTGCACCGATGCACATGGTGAGATTGTGTTCCAGAACCCCGCCGCCGAGGAACGGTTCAAGGATCGCCTGGGGCAATCGATGTCACGTGCCATCGCAGGCCTCATTGCCAACGCCTCTGCGGTCATATTCCGCCAGGAAACCGCGCTGATGCGGGATCGTCAGGCACGCGAAACCGTGGTGACGAAACGTGGCTCGTTGCGTATCACGGCCTTTCGCGTCGGGGGCGGTACCATGTGGCGGATCGAAGAGACGGTAGAAGCCGCCGGGCGCAGCGCCGACTGGATCGGCCTGCCGATGATGGTGGTCAGTCGCAATGACACCATCCTGTCGATGAATGAGGCGATGCGGCGCACACTTGGCAAACGGATGCGCGCGCTTGGTGATGTCTTTGATAATCTGCCGGTGCAGACGGGTCAGAAAACCCGCCTGAAAGGTGCCGATGGCACCCTGGACGCCGTGATTATCGAATTGCAGGCTGGCGATGGCCGGCGTGAGATTTATGCCCTGCCAGTGGAACTCTTGCCGCTGGAAGACAGTGTCGCGGCCCGTGCGTTCGAGGCCTTGCCTGTGGCGCTTGTTCATATCGCGGGCGACGGGCGGCTCTTGGCGGCGAATCCGCAGGCCCAAAGCCTCTTGAACCTCAATCCCGGCACCGAGCTGGCCTTGTCGGGTGCGGTCGAGGGGCTGGGCCGGCCGATCAATGATTGGTTGAGCGATACATTGGAGGAGCGTATCCCCGCACGTCCCGAAATGGTGCGTGCGCGGCTGCGCGATGATGATTGTTTTCTCCAGATCACCCTGGGCCGCATTGTCGGCGAAGGCGATCCGACGCTGTTGGGGGTGTTGCATGACGCGACCGAACTGAAAACCATGGAACAGCAATTCGTACAAAGCCAGAAGATGCAGGCCATCGGAGAGCTTGCGGGCGGTGTTGCGCATGATTTTAACAACCTGCTAACCGCGATTACCGGCCATTGCGACCTGCTGCTTTTGCGCCACGATCAGGGTGCCCCCGATTACGCCGATCTGGTCCAGATCAACCAAAATGCCAACCGCGCCGCCAGCCTGGTCGGGCAGTTGCTGGCCTTTTCCCGCAAACAGACGCTGCAGCCCGAGATCCTCGATCTGCGCGACACGATGTCGGAACTGACGCATTTGCTGAACCGGTTGGTCGGGGAAAAAATCCACCTCAATCTGGATCACGACCCGGGGCTTCTGCCGATCCGCGCCGATCGGCGGCAGCTGGAACAGGTGTTGATGAATCTTGTCGTCAATGCCCGCGATGCGATGCCCGATGGCGGCGATATCCGGGTCGAAACGCGGGTAAAACATCTCAGCGAACCGCTCTATCGCGATGAGGCGACGGTGCCGCCTGGCCAATATGTGACCGTGCTGGTGCGAGACCAGGGGACGGGCATTCCCGCCGATCAGATGCCGCGCATCTTTGAGCCGTTCTTTACCACCAAGCGCACCGGCGAGGGCACCGGGCTCGGCTTGTCGATGGTCTATGGCATCGTCAAACAGACGGGCGGGTTCATCTTTGCCGATAGCCGTGAGGGCGAGGGGACCGATTTCGTCATCTATTTCCCGGTGCATGACATGCCGCTATATGCCGAACCCGCGCCCAAGACCGAGGCGGAGACCGCGTTGATGGCGCGGGTGGCGCAGATACCGGGCGATGGCGTTGTCCTGCTGGTCGAGGATGAAGCCTCGGTGCGCGCCTTTGCATCGCGCGCGCTAAGGATGCGCGGCTATACGGTCTTGGAAGCCGAAAGCGCCGAGGAGGCGTTGGAAAAGCTGGCAGACAGTTCGTTGGCGGTCGATGTCTTTGTTACCGATGTCATCATGCCGGGCATGGATGGTCCGACCTGGGTGCGCGAAGCATTGAAGGATCGGCCGGATGTGAAGGTGGTCTTTGTCTCCGGCTATGCCGAGGACGCGTTCGAGAAAACCGGGGGCACGGTGCCCAATTCGGTCTTTCTGGCCAAGCCGTTTTCGCTGTCGGATCTGACCTCGACGGTGCAGCGCCAGTTGCATTGACTCGCGTTGCACCGACGCGGTTTCAAGCTTCAAGCGATTGCCAGAGCGTGAATTCCGCTGCGGCTTCCTCCCGCAGACGTGCGCGCATCTTGTCGCTCAGATCAACGGGGCCCGGGGGCGAGACATTGGCGCGGGGCAGGTCCAAGCGGGCGTCAAGCCGGTCCTCCAGAAACGCGACGAGATCACCCATCCTGTCATAACGAAACAGGTGGTCGACGGCGCGCTTGCCATCTTGGTCGGTCAGGAACGCCGCCTGCGATCCAACTTTGGCAAATTCGGGGCGCTTGGGCTGCAGCCAGGCGGCGACGAAATCATCAAAGCTAATCCCTTGTGTGGCGTTCGCATTGCGCCCAAGTTCAACCCGGCTGCGATAGCGATACCAGCTGCCAAGCCAATCGACCGGCTCGCGCATTACTGCCACCAGATCCATCGGGTGGCTGCCGCGTTGCTCGAAAAACTTGGACAGCCGGTTGCGATATTGGGTGGCCGAGATGTGTTTTTGCCCTGGTGGGTGCAAAATGGCCGCGCTGGCATGCGGCAAAAGCGCCTGTTCCAGCGCGGTCGTGCCGGTTTTGGGCACTGCCAAGAGCACCAGTTTCTGCTTCCAAAACACCAACATAGGTTAATCTCTCCCCGATTCAGCGCGGCCTCAACGCTTTCTTAACCCTTCCCGTAAAAAGTGGAGTTCCACAAGATTTTACTTGAAATGTTCTCTTTTTGATCTCAAAAGAGATGTAGAACAAGAGGCGAACACGAGCATCATTGCCGCGACCCTCGCGGTGTGGAATAAGGACGAAACTCCATGGCAACGGCGAACCTTCTCGATATGACTGACCGCAAATCCGCAGATAAGCAAAAGGCGCTGGACAGCGCATTGGCCCAGATTGAACGGCAATTCGGCAAGGGCTCGATCATGAAACTGGGGGCCGACAACCCGGTGGCCGATATCGAGGCGACCTCGACCGGGTCGCTTGGCCTGGATATCGCGCTTGGCATTGGCGGTTTGCCCAAGGGCCGGGTGGTCGAGATTTATGGTCCCGAAAGCTCGGGCAAGACCACGCTGACGCTGCATTGCGTGGCCGAAGAGCAAAAAAAGGGCGGCGTCTGCGCCTTTGTCGATGCCGAACACGCGCTCGATCCGCAATATGCCAAGAAACTGGGCGTAGATCTGGATGAGCTGTTGATCAGCCAACCCGATACCGGCGAACAGGCGCTTGAGATCATCGACACGCTGGTGCGCTCGGGCGCGGTGTCGATGGTGGTGGTCGATTCGGTCGCGGCGCTGACGCCGAAATCCGAGCTCGAGGGCGATATGGGCGATGCCTCGGTTGGCGTGCATGCCCGCCTGATGAGCAAGGCGATGCGCAAGCTGACCGGCTCCATCTCGCGCAGCAATTGCATGGTCATCTTCATCAACCAGATCCGGATGAAGATCGGCGTCATGTTCGGCAGCCCTGAGACCACGACCGGTGGCAATGCGTTGAAATTCTATGCCTCGGTGCGGCTCGATATCCGCCGTATCGGGTCGATCAAGGACCGCGACGAGGTGGTGGGCAATTCGACCCGCGTGAAGGTGGTCAAAAACAAGGTGGCCCCGCCCTTCAAGCAGGTCGAATTTGACATCATGTATGGCGAAGGCATTTCCAAAACGGGCGAATTGCTGGATATGGGCGTAAAGGCCGGGATCGTCGAAAAATCCGGCAGCTGGTTTTCTTATGGCGATGAACGCATCGGCCAGGGCCGCGAAAACGCCAAGGGCTATCTGCGCGAAAACAGCGCCATCGCGCTGGAGATCGAGGATAAGATCCGCGCCGCGCATGGGCTCGACTTCGACATGGATGCCAATGATGCGGATATGATCGAGGGCTGAGCCCGCCGCCCGCGAAAGATACCGAAACGGGCGGCCCCGCGCGCGGTGGGGCCGCCCGTTTTTCGTGGCCCATGGACAGTGCGGAACCGGCGGTTTACACCCTTTGAAAACCCGCCGATCCGCCTGTAGCAAAGGGGCCCCGCCACAATGGCCAGCCTGAACGATATCCGCGCGACCTTTCTGAATTACTTTGGCGACCAGGGGCATGAGATCGTGCCCTCATCGCCCTTGGTGCCGCGCAACGACCCGACGCTGATGTTTGTCAATTCGGGCATGGTGCAGTTCAAGAACCTCTTTACCGGGGTTGAACATCGCGATTACAGCCGCGCCACCACCAGCCAGAAATGCGTGCGCGCGGGCGGCAAGCATAATGACCTGGACAATGTCGGCTATACCGCGCGCCACCACACGTTTTTCGAGATGCTCGGCAATTTCAGCTTTGGCGATTATTTCAAGGAAGAGGCGATCCCCTTTGCCTGGAACCTGATCACCAAGGAGTTCGGCATCGACAAGAGCCGCCTTCTGACCACGATCTACCACACCGATGACGAGGCTTTCGAGATCTGGAAAAAGGTCGGCGTGCCCGAGGATCGGATCATCCGCATCGCGACATCCGACAATTTCTGGCAGATGGGACCGACCGGTCCCTGCGGTCCCTGCACCGAGATCTTCTATGACCATGGCGATCACATCTGGGGCGGCCCGCCGGGCAGCCCGGAGGAGGATGGCGACCGGTTTATCGAGATCTGGAACATCGTGTTCATGCAGAACGAACAGTTCGAGGATGGCTCGATGCGCGCGCTCGACATGCAGTCGATCGACACCGGCATGGGGTTGGAGCGTATCGGCGCGCTGATGCAGGGCAGCCATGACAATTACGACACCGACCTCTTCAAATCGCTGATCGAGGCCTCGGCCAACCTGACATCGGTCGACCCTTACGGCGTGAAAAACGTGCATCACCGGGTGATCGCCGATCACCTGCGGTCGACCTCGTTTTTGATCGCGGATGGGGTGATGCCCTCGAACGAGGGGCGCGGCTATGTCCTGCGCCGGATCATGCGGCGCGCGATGCGCCATGCCCATCTCCTGGGCGCGGCCGATCCTTTGATGCACCGGCTGGTGCCCTCGCTGGTTGGCCAGATGGGCCAGGCCTACCCGGAACTTGGCCGCGCGCAGGCTTTGATCGAGGAGACCCTGCGGCTGGAGGAGACCCGGTTTCGCCAGACGCTGGATCGCGGGCTTAAGTTGCTGGATGAGGAGCTGCTGCGCCTGCCCGAAGGCGCGGATCTGCCGGGCGCGGCGGCGTTCAAGCTTTATGACACTTACGGGTTTCCGCTGGATCTGACCCAGGATGCGCTGCGCGAGCAGGGCCGCGCCGTTGACACGGGCGGGTTCGATGCCGCCATGGCCGAGCAAAAGGCCAAGGCGCGCGCGGCCTGGGCGGGGTCCGGTGAAACCGCCGATGCCACGATCTGGTATGATCTGGAAGAGGCCCATGGCGGCACCGAATTTCTGGGCTATGACACCGAAATCGCCGAAGGCCAGCTGCTGGCGCTGGTGCGCGACGGGGCCGAGGCCGACAGGGCCAAACCCGGCGATGCGGTCGTTCTGGTGCTGAACCAGACGCCGTTTTACGCCGAGGCCGGCGGGCAGGTCGGCGATACCGGCACGGTTCGCACCGAGACCGGCACCGCCACCGTGACCGACACGCGCAAAGTGGCGGGCGTGGTGCTGCACATGGCCGATGTCACCGAGGGCGAGATCACCAAGGGCCAGGCGGCGCAGCTGAGCGTCGATCACGCCCGCCGCGCCACCATTCGCGGCAACCATTCGGCAACGCATCTGTTGCACGAAGCGCTGAGACGCGCGCTTGGGCCCCATGTGGCGCAGCGCGGATCGTTGAATGCGCCTGACAGGCTGCGGTTCGATTTCAGCCATTCCAAGGCGTTGAACGCAGCGGAAATGCAAAAGGTCGAGGCCGAGGTAAACGCCTATATCCGACAAAACAGCCCCGTCGAGACCCGGATCATGACCCCCGATGACGCTCGCGATCTGGGTGCGCAGGCCTTGTTCGGGGAAAAATACGGCGATGAGGTGCGGGTGGTGTCGATGGGCGCGCTGGCGGGCTCGGGCAAGGGGGCCGATGGGCAAACCTATTCGCTGGAGCTTTGCGGTGGCACGCATGTGGCACGGACCGGCGATATCGGTGTTTTCGTGACGCTTGGCGACAGCGCCTCCAGCGCCGGGGTGCGCCGGATTGAGGCGCTGACCGGGGCGGCGGCGTTTGACTATCTGAACGCGCAGGATCGGCGGTTGGGCGAGATTGCGGGCGCGTTGAAAACCCCGGCGGCAGAGGTTGGCGCGCGGGTTCAGAGCCTGATGGCCGAGCGCCGGGCGCTGGAAAACGAGGTGACGCAATTGCGCCGGCAATTGGCCATGGCGGGCGGCGGCGGGGCTGCGGCCTCTGACGACCAAGAAATCAACGGCATCACCTTTCTGGCTCAAGTGCTGGAAGGGGTCACGGGCAAGGACCTGCCCGGCCTGATCGATGAGCACAAGGCGCGCATGGGCGCGGCGGCGGCGGTTCTTCTGATGGCCGATACCGGCGGCAAGGTGGCGGTGGCCGCAGGCGTCAGCGACGATTTGACGGGCCGGATCTCGGCGGTTGATCTGCTCAAGGCGGCGGTGGTTGAACTGGGCGGCAAGGGCGGCGGCGGGCGCCCCGATATGGCGCAGGGCGGTGGCCGCGATATCGGTGGTGCCGACGCGGCAAAAGCGGCGGCAGCCGAGGTTTTGAAGGGAGTTTAGGAAATGGCAACAGCGCTCTGGATCGCCCATGTGACGGTGACGAATGAAGATGCCTATATGAAATACGCGGCCATCGCGAGCGAGGCGATCGCGCAGCATGGCGGCACGTTTCTGGCCCGGGGCGGGCAGGCCATCCAAAAGGAAGGCCGCGCACATCCACGCAATGTCGTGGCGCGGTTTCCGTCGCTGGAGGCGGCCAATGCCTGCTACGACTCCGAAATCTACCAGGAGGCGCTGAGCTATGCGCGCGGTGCCTCGGACCGCGATCTGGTGCTGGTCGAAGAGTTCGACTGAACGCCGGGCCTGACGGCGCGGGCGTCAAGCCGGGGCCTTGGCTTGACGGTCGAGCCGCCGCATGCCCTCGATTGCAGCGCAGAGCACGGCCACCGCAAGGTTCCCTCGCGGCTCTCAGGTGGTGCTCTGTCTCTACGGGTGTCGAACATTTTGTAGGCATGCGCGCGCCCATCGCCGGGCGGCGAATGTCGCGCCGATCCTGGTGGTTTGGTATAAAAACAATGCGCTACGGCATTTCATTCGTCTGAGACATGTCGAGATTTTCCCCGGGGCCGTGACACAAGGCGAAGACCCGGTAGCGCAGCTGACAACGATGCGCTGAG
>Ga0316207_10001247_pt1 | contig 32513 bp, 27 predicted proteins | sample 6weekpyrite_MG_FD_204943 | JGI IMG/M metagenome (GOLD analysis project Ga0316207, IMG submission 204943) | Microbial mat bacterial communities from mineral coupon in-situ incubated in ocean water Damariscotta River, Maine, United States -... | ecosystem: Environmental > Aquatic > Marine >...
GGCCGATTCCAGCCTTCGGCGATAAGTTGATTATCTTTTACGATAATTGCGCCAACGGGAACTTCATTTTCATCAGCCGCTTTTTGTGCCAACAGGAGAGCTTGTTGCATCCAGTGCTGATGATTATCTTGCAATTTTTTATCTCCTTTTGAAAAAGGGATTTTAACTTGGCGTTATTGGTTTTGAAAAAAAGAAAATGAAATGCGAAAGGTTTTTTTCACACCAGTGATTTAATTTATTCCCACTCAATTGTGCCAGGTGGCTTACCGGTTATATCGTAAACCACCCGTGAAATACCATCCACTTCATTCACAATTCTGCGACAAACCAAATCTAAAAAATCGTATGGCAAATGTGCCCAGCGCGCAGTCATAAAATCAATAGTTTCTACAGCGCGTAATGCCACTACCCATTGATAACGCCGACCATCACCTGTTACTCCTACCGATTTAACCGGCAAGAAAACCGTAAATGCCTGCGACACCCTGTGATACAAATCGTGCTTATACAATTCTTCAATAAAAATATGATCGGCTAAACGTAATGTATCCGCATACTCTTTTTTCACTTCACCTAATATACGCACACCTAAACCCGGACCGGGGAACGGGTGACGATAAACCATGTCGTAAGGCAAACCTAATTCCACGCCGATTTCGCGCACTTCATCTTTAAATAATTCGCGTAGCGGTTCGCACAATTTTAGCTTCATGTAATCCGGCAGACCGCCCACATTGTGATGAGATTTTATTAAATGTGCTTTACCGGTTTTTGATCCGGCAGATTCAATCACGTCTGGATAAATGGTGCCCTGCGCCAACCATTTTGCATTCTTTAATTTTGCGGATTCTTCTTCAAAAATATCGACAAAAAAATTACCAATAATTTTACGTTTATCCTCCGGATCGGTTTTGCCTTTTAGTGCTGCTAAAAAACGATCTTCCGCATCTACACGAATCACTTTTACACCCATGTGTTCGGCAAACATTTTCATTACCTGATTGCCTTCCTGAAAACGTAGCAAACCGTTATCAACAAATACACAGGTTAATTTATCACCAATTGCACGGTGTAATAATGCCGCTACAACTGAAGAATCAACGCCGCCGGATAAACCCAATAAAACCTCGTCATCACCAACAAGTTCTTTAATTTTTTTAATCGAGTCTTCAACGATATTATCGGCTGTCCATAAGTTTCCACAACCGCAAATTTCATGGGCAAAGCGCTCAATAATTCTTTGCCCTTGATTAGTGTGGGTCACTTCGGGGTGAAATTGCACACCGTAGAATTTTTTCTCTTCGTTGGCGATACCCGCAACCGGTGCAGAGTCCGTAGAGGCCATTAATTTAAAGCCCTCGGGTAAGTCAACGACTCGATCACCGTGGCTCATCCACACATCTAAAATACCGTAGCCTTCTTCGGTAATATGATCTTCGATATCTTTTAATAAAGTCGTGTGGCCGCGAGCGCGTACTTTTGCGTAACCATATTCGTGATGATCTGCATTTTCAACTTTACCGCCGAGTTGCGCCGTCATGGTTTGCATACCGTAACAAATGCCTAGTACGGGGATACCTAATTCAAACACAATGTCCGGTGCCATGGGTGAAGACTCACCTTCGGTTACCGACTCGGGGCCACCAGATAAAATAATACCTTTGGGTTTAAACGCTTTAATATCTTCGTCGCTTACATCCCATGCGTATAACTCACAATATACACCAGCTTCGCGTATGCGACGAGCGATAAGTTGTGTGTACTGGGAACCGAAGTCGAGGATTAATATGCGATCTGTGTGGATATTTTGTGAGGTCATAGTTTAGTATCAAAAAATTGATTGATGGCGCAAAAAATATTTAATCACTTTTAAAGTGTCACTCCTGCGAAGGCAGAAATGACAAAAAATAAATATTTTTCAATGAGGCAAAAAGCTTAAGCTTAAGCTTAAGTTTACGTTCTATAATTCGGCGCTTCTTTCGTGATTGTTACATCATGCACATGAGATTCTTTCATACCTGCACCGGAAATTCGTACAAACTCAGGTTTGGTGCGCATTTCTTCTAAATTCGCACAACCTACATAACCCATACTGGAACGAATACCACCCAGTAGTTGATGTACGATTGCCGTCATCGGGCCTTTAAAAGGCACGCGCCCTTCGATACCTTCTGGGACTAATTTTTCAGCGCCCGCATCTTTATCCTGGAAGTAACGATCACTAGAGCCTTGCTCCATCGCCGCAATCGAACCCATGCCACGATAAGATTTATAAGAGCGCCCCTGAAATAATTCGACTTCACCCGGCGCTTCTTCGGTGCCCGCTAATAAACCACCAAGCATCACGCAGTGAGCACCCGCTGCCATGGCTTTAGCAATATCACCTGAATAACGAATACCACCATCAGCAATCAACGGCACACCGGTACCTTCTAATTCTGTTGCAACATTTGACACTGCAGAAATTTGAGGAACACCAACACCGGCAACAATACGAGTAGTACAAATCGAACCCGGGCCAATACCGACTTTTACTGCATCTGCACCCGCTTCAACTAAATCTCTTGCCGCTGCCGCAGTGGCAATATTGCCGCCTATAACCTGTACTTTAGGAAAATTAGCTTTCACCCATTTAACACGATCTAACACGCCTTGCGAGTGTCCATGAGCCGTATCCACCACAATCACATCAATACCCGCATTAGCCAATGCAGTGACCCGGTCTTCGGTGTCAGCGCCGGTCCCCACTGCCGCACCAACCCGTAACCGCCCTAAATCATCTTTACAGGCCATCGGGAAATCATCCGATTTCTGGATATCACGCACCGCAATCATACCGCGCAGCTCGAAGCTATCATTCACCACCAGCACTTTTTCTATGCGGTGTTTATGCAGTAACGCCAGGACTTCTTCACGCTCCACACCCTCTTTAACTGTAACCAGTTTCTCTTTAGGTGTCATCACGCTGGAAACCGGCTTATCTAAATCGGTTTCAAAGCGACGATCGCGGGAAGTAATAATCCCCACCAGGTCTTTACCTTCTAAAACAGGCAGGCCAGAAATTTTATTTTTACGCGTCAGTTCAGCCACTTCACGAATCGTTGTATTTGGTGAAACCGTAATCGGATCACTGATTACACCGGATTCATATTTCTTAACTTTAATTACATTTTTGGCCTGCTGCTCAATTGACATATTTTTATGCAATATGCCAATTCCCCCTTCCTGGGCAATAGCAATCGCCAGTTTTGCTTCAGTTACCGTATCCATCGCTGCGGACACAAGAGGAATATTGAGTTTAATATCGCGGGTGATCTGGGTACCCAGTACAACATCATTGGGCAGAACCGTGGAGTGGGCGGGGATCAGCAGCACATCATCAAAAGTTAGTGCTTCCTGGGCTATACGCATATCGGCTCCTGTTTGGTCTGGTTAATCGGACCATTATATAAGGAAATGCTGAATAATTCATCCTCAATTTATAAGAAGATTCTGTTAATGTTGTTCGACAAAATACACTTGTATCCAGAGTTCTGTGAGTTACAATCACCGCTCTGATTGCAAAATCAGGCAAGGAAATTGAAAACAGGGAATTATAATATATAAAAATACATTCATGAGGTCATTATGAACCACGCTAAAATCTTTGCTGGCATTGCGCTGGCGACATTACTGCTGTCTGGTTGCGCTACAACAGGCTCTTCAGACTCATCTGCAGCAACTCAAGAAAGTTATAATGCTGCTGTTGCCGCTGCAAAATCTTCAATTAAAATCGCTAAAAAAGCCAATTACGAGTGGCGTGATAGCGGGAAAATATTGAAAAAAGCAGACAAAGTTGCTAAAAGCGGCGATTTTGAAAAAGCCATTAAAATGGCCAATAAAGCAAAACGTCAGGGTGAGTTAGCTCTGGCACAATCTAAAGATCAGGCAAACGCCGGACCACGCTAGATTGTAAAAAATTGGTCAAACAAGTTAAAAATCAACCGGGTCTGTAGCTAGCCCGGTTTTTTTGTGCCTAGAATTTCACTCTGTCATTGCTTTTCACAAACAAATAAACTGTGCATGAACTTTAATTCACATGCCTCTAACCAGCTGATAATATCCACACATGTCAAAAGTTACCCAGCACACCGAGCGCACCGTTTACAGCGTCTCCGAACTCAATAAAACCATTCGCAGCTTACTGGAAAGCCAGTTTCCGTTGATGTGGATTGAAGGCGAAATTTCTAATTTGGCCGAGCCCGCATCCGGCCACATTTACTTCACCTTAAAAGACGCTAAAGCTCAGGTGCGTTGCGCTATGTTCAAGGGCCGTAAGCAATTATTACGCTTTAAACCCGCCAATGGTCAGCAAGTTTTAATTCGCGCGAAGGTTGGTTTATATGAAGCCCGCGGCGAATTTCAACTCATCGCCGAACACATGGAAGAAGCCGGTGATGGCAAACTGCGGCGCGAGTTTGAAGAACTGAAAGCTCGACTGGCGGATGAAGGCCTATTTGATGAAGCCCTAAAACGGCCCATCCCCGAACTACCCAAATGCATTGCGATAATTACCTCTGCCACTGGTGCAGCGATCCAGGATGCACTAAGTGTTTTAAAGCGCCGTTTCCCTTCAATTCCAGTGCAAGTATATCCGGTGGCGGTGCAGGGTGAAAAAGCGGCGCCGGAAATTGCCAAAGCCTTATATCGAGCCTCAAAAAGCAAAAGTTGCGATGTGATTTTACTGGTGCGCGGCGGCGGCTCTCTCGAAGACCTGTGGGCCTTTAATGAAGAGCAAGTAGCACGCGCCATTGTACTGTGCGATGTACCGGTCATTAGCGGCGTCGGCCATGAAGTGGATGTCACCATCGCCGACTTTACCGCCGATCAACGCGCCGCCACCCCTTCTGCGGCTGCCGAATTAGTTAGCCCTAACCAGCAAACTTATTTGCATAAATTGCAGGGGTTTCAGCGCCAGCTGATTCGCCAGATGCAAAGTAATTTAAGCCGTTTAAATGGACAACTGCAATGGCTACAAGGCCGCTTAAAAATGCAACACCCGAACACCCAGTTAATGCAACAAAGCCAGCAACTTGACGATTTAACCGAAAATCTGCAAACGGCTTTTCAGGGCATTATCAACGGGAAAAAACACGATTTAAAATTCGCCACGCAAAGCCTGGTTAACAATCGCCCCGATCAATTTATTGATTATCAAAAAGCACAGCTGGAAGATTTAAGCAGCCGCATGGTTTATATTTCGCAGCTCAATATTGAAACTCGTCAGCAGCAACTGGCCAATTTATCCCGTACTATGCAAGCGGTGAGCCCGCTTAACACCTTATCTCGCGGCTATAGCATCACCCGTGATGCCAATGGCGAAACCATTAACAATGCTCGGCAACTGCGAAAAGGTGACGTTATTACCAGCGAGTTCAAACAAGGCAAAGTCACTAGCCGTGTAGAATAAAACCTTTACTATCAGCCAGTTATATACAAGTACATAAAGTTAAATTAGATTAACCAAATTTAACACTCGCAAAACAAAGCAAATACCGGTAAATTATCGGGTTTGATTGATCTGGTTCAGTAAAAGCTGGACTTTTTATTGCATCATATAACGTGCGAATTAACGCACCAGAACAAAATAATCGGAGATTATCGATGCCAGCAAATACGGCACCCATACACGGTTTTAAGCCCTACAAAGAAAAAAAGGGCGAAGAATACATGAATGAAAAACAGCTTGAGCATTTTCGCAGCATTTTAAATGCGTGGAAAGAAGAGCTGATGGCAGAAGTTGACCGTACGGTTGACCATATGAAAGACGATGCTGCCAATTTTCCTGACCCGGCAGATCGCGCATCTCAGGAAGAAGAATTTAGTTTAGAGCTACGCACCCGTGATCGCGAACGTAAGTTAATTAAAAAAATTGACGAATCGATGAACGAAGTTGACACCGGCGAGTACGGTTACTGCGAAACCTGCGGTGTTGAAATTGGCATCCGTCGATTAGAAGCGCGCCCAACAGCTACACAATGCATTGACTGTAAAAGTCTTGATGAAATTAAAGAAAAACAAAATAAAGGCAAATAATTTATACCTGAAAAAGCCGGGATTCTCCCGGCTTTTTTGTGTCTGTGATATTTTGACTTAAAATAAAAAAGAAACCACGAACATCGCAAATGGTCACCCCAAAATGACAAAAATTTACCGCGGTCGCTTCGCCCCCTCGCCCACCGGCCCATTGCACAAAGGCTCATTAGTTGCAGCTATTGCCAGTTATTTAGAAGCCAAAAAAAATAACGGTCAATGGCTAGTGCGCATGGAAGATGTCGATGAGTTACGCAATGTTAAAGGTGCCGCCGATTCTATTTTACGCAGTCTTGAAGCCTACGGTTTTGAGTGGGACGAAGATGTGCTTTATCAAACTCAACGCAAAGCAGCTTATGCCGATGCTTTGCAAACACTAAAACAAGGTAATCTGCAAAATAAGAATTTAGTTTACCCCTGCACCTGTAGCCGTAAAAGCTTAAAAGCTAAAGCCGCGGCGGGAAAAATAAAATCCGGGCCATTGGGAATAATTTATCCCGGCATCTGCGCAAAAAAAAACTTTTCAAATTTTAATTCTGCTGATTACGCTATTCGTATAAAAACACCGCAACAAAACTTTGACTTTAACGATGCATTACTCGGCCATCAAACACAGAATTTAAAAATCGAATTGGGCGATTTTATTGTTCGCCGCCGTGATGGTTTATTTGCTTATCAGTTAACGGTAGTAGTAGATGACGCATTTCAAGACATCACCCATGTTGTGCGCGGTGCCGATTTACTCGACTCAACCGCGCGTCAAATTTATTTACAACAATGTTTAAATGCGCCGTCACTGCAATACACGCACCTGCCTTTAATTAAACATCAAAACGGTGACAAATTAAGCAAGCAAACCGGCGCTAAAGGCATCGGCCATAAAGCTGATATCCCCTTGCTAATAGATTGTTTACATTTTCTAAATCAACACCCCCCTACTGAACTTCAGCATGAGTCATTATCCAGCATCTGGCAATGGGCAATAAAAAACTGGACACTACGCGCAACTTAAACTCATAAATTTGTTTGTTAAATCTTATACATACACTATCCTATTAAGAATGAGCCAATCTTCTTCTCAAAAACCAACCCCCATAACAGCTCGCGGCTTTGCTGTTTTAAACAACCCCAGGCTTAACAAGGGCACCGCCTTCACCCGAAGTGAACGTGACGCTTTAGGTTTAACAGGTTTACTGCCCAGCGCTGTCACCACTCAACAAGCCCAAATAAATAAAATACTCAACACTCTGCGTCGAAAAAATTCTGATATTGAACGCTATATATTTTTATTTTCATTGCAGGGGAGAAACCAACGATTGTTTTATCGTTTACTCATTGATCACCTCGATGAATTAATGCCAATTATTTACACCCCAACCGTTGGCGAAGCCTGCCAGAAGTTTGCACATATTTTTCGCGAGCCCCGCGGCTTTTATATCACCTCCAATGATCGCGGCAATATTAAAAACATTTTAAATAACTGGCCCGACAAAGATATTCGCATGATTGTAATCACCGATGGCCAACGTATTTTAGGCTTGGGTGACTTAGGCGCAAATGGCATGGGTATTCCCATTGGAAAACTGTCTTTATACACCGCAGGTGCTGGCATTGCTCCCGAACAATGCTTGCCGATTATGTTAGATGTGGGCAGTAACAATCAACAATTAATAAACGACCCGCTTTATCTCGGGCTCAAACAGGCTCGCATAACGGGCGATGATTATTTACAATTGATCGATGAGTTTATTAACACGGTACAGGAAGTTTTTCCAAAAGCCGTAATTCAGTTTGAAGACTTTTTAACTCCTAATGCCTATGCATTACTCAATATTTATCGCCATAAGGTGTGCTGCTTTAATGATGATATTCAGGGCACCGCGGCGGTGGTTTTATCCGGTATTTACTCCGCACTTACATTATCAAAACAAAATTTCAAAGACTGTCGAATTTTATTTTTAGGCGCAGGTTCTGCCGCCACCGGCATGGCCGACTTATTAGTGTCTGCTTTACACTCGGCAGGTTTAACAGAAGATGAAGCACGCAAACGGTTATGGTTTGTTGACAGCAAAGGTTTACTCATCAAAAGTCGCCAAAACTTAAACTCACACAACTTAGCCTATGCACATGAACATGCACCGGCAAATTTTATCGAAGCTATAGACAGTATTCGCCCCAATATATTAATTGGTGCCACCGGCGTACACGGTGCGTTTACTGAAGAAGCTATTTTATTAATGGCAAAACACAATTCTCAACCGATTATTTTTGCTTTATCCAACCCGACCTCCCATGCAGAGTGTACCGCTCAACAAGCTTATGACTGGACTGATGGCAGTGCGATATTTGCATCTGGCAGCCCATCAAAAACGGTTAACTATAAAAACAAAACTTTTCAGCCTGGGCAAGGCAACAATGCCTATATTTTTCCGGGATTGGGTTTAGGCGTAGTCGCCTGCAATGCATCGCATATTAGCGACAAAATGTTTTTAGCTGCGGCAGATGCATTGTCGGCACAAGTTAGCCCGACACAATTACAAAAGGGCAATATTTATCCGCCACTTAGCCAATTGCGACAAGTCTCTATGGGCATTGCGCTGGCGGTTGCAACAAGCGCTTATAAAGAGAATCTCGCGCAGTTGCCTTTACCCGATGATTTATCTGCAACAATTAATGAACTGATTTATGATCCAACGTACTAACTCTTAATATTTTTGATAAGCTTGCACGCAACAAAAAATTTAAAAGTAAGCACATTTTATCCACTTAAAGAATACTTTTAATATTCATCACTTCGTGCAAAGCGTTTTTTAAAATAAAAATCAACACCTGTTCGTCATACCTGCGAAGGCAGGTGTCCAGTGTATGCCTCCCCTCAAAAGCCGCTGGATTCCAGCCTTTGCAGGAATGACAGTTTATATAAAGACACAAACTAGAGACTAAAATGATACGCAAACTGTTTTTTATTTTATCTATTCTCAGTATTTTATTTATTTTTATTACTGCACAATATAATGAAAAACTCTGGTGGTTGTTTATTGTTGTAGCGCCTATTATCACACTGGGCATTTATGACACCACCCAAACCCGCAGCACCATTCCGCGCATTTATCCGGTTATTGGTCGGCTGCGTTATTTTTTTGAATCGATACGTCCCGAAATTCAGCAATATTTTGTCGAGTCGGATATCGACGGCATTCCGGTGAGCCGTGAATACCGCTCACTGATTTATCAACGCGCCAAAGGTGTGCGCGACACCCGCCCTTTCGGCACTTTGTTTGATGTTTACCGGCAAGGTTATGAATGGACCAATCAATCCCTCTCACCAAAAACTATGCCCGCAGAAATACCGCGCGTGACCTTTGGTGGCCAACACTGTACCCAACCCTACAGCGCATCTTATTTAAATATTTCAGCGATGAGTTATGGCGCACTCAGCAAAAATGCCATTCAAGCACTCAGTAGTGGAGCCAAACTCGGCAGCTTTTATCACAACACTGGCGAAGGCGGCATCAGTGCTTATCACATTGCCGGCGGTGCCGATTTAGTGTGGCAAATTGGTACCGGTTATTTTGGATGCCGATCTGAAAACGGCGAATTTAATGCCGAAAAATTTAAACAAACCGCCGTCTCGCCGCAAATTAAAATGATTGAAATAAAATTATCCCAAGGTGCAAAACCCGGACACGGTGGAATTTTACCCGCCTCAAAGCTTACTCAGGAAATCGCACAAATTCGTGGCGTACCATCAGGCAAAGATGTGATTTCGCCACCTGCACATTCTGCTTTTTCTGACCCAATTGGCTTATTAAAATTTATACAACAACTGCGCAAATTATCCAACGGAAAGCCCATTGGTTTCAAATTATGTATTGGCTACAAAGGTGAATTTTTATCCATCTGCAAAGCTATGTTACAAACCAAAATTTTGCCGGATTTTATTACTGTCGACGGCGCCGAAGGTGGCACCGGTGCAGCACCGGTTGAACTCACCAACTCAGTGGGCACACCATTGCGCGACGGCCTATCTTTCGTACACAATGCACTAACTGGCATCGGTGTAAGAGACGACATAAAGCTCATTGCCTCGGGCAAAATTTTCTCCGCCTTTCATTTATTAAGAATGCTGGCACTCGGCGCTGACACGGTAAATTCTGCACGTGGTATGATGTTTGCGCTGGGTTGCATTCAATCTCGTCAATGCAATGCCAACACCTGCCCCACCGGTGTAGCCACGCAAGACCCGTCGCGTTACAAACAATTAAATATTAAAGACAAAGCACAACGCGTTGCCAATTATCACAAAACCACCGTGCACAGTTTATTAGAAATTATTACCAGTATGGGGCTCAACATTCCCGCTGATATTAAGGCCTGCCACATTCAGCGCCGCGTTGATAGCGCCACCATAAAAACCTATAGCGAACTGTATAACTGGATTGATTATAAAAGTTTATTACAGCCGGAAACCATGCCCGAAGGTTGGCAATTAGATTGGGCATTGGCACGGGCAGATAGCTGGGAGACCTGTTGCAGTAATGTGTAGTGTTAACGTTAACTTGAGCTAGCAAGAGAACAAACGAGGCGAAGTGAGTCGTTTTAATATCAATACCCATATCATCCTTCATTGGCTCTACTGAAACGCCATTAATTTTCAACCCTGTAAATTAAACACCAAATATGCTTTTGGCATGTGCGTACAAGGCGAAAAAGGTAATAAAAATGATATTTTTATTATATCCCGTGGTTCAACATCACTGGCTACTGGCTGGATGTTTCCTTTCTGACCCAGGATGCCAACGTAAAGAATTCTCGCATGTAAATCGATACCACAATAGTAAGGGTGTATGTTATTGTAAAAGTTCATTGGGTTTTCTCCTTTTGGTTTAGTCACCTTTCAGTTGAGTAAACTCTACTAAACTGGGAGAAGGCTCAATGAGTATCAAGTCAATTAACGTTGGCCGGGCACATTCGAACACGCTATACATTATCTGGTTGAAAATAAAATGGATTTATTCGTTTATTTCTCAGCATATAAAAATGAACACAATGCTCGCCCCGCATATAATCCCGGCATTCTCTTACAACTGTGATATTGAATGAATAAAAGACAGCGTAGACAGTAACAAAGGAAAAAAAATTTACGGTAATAGAGTATCAGCAAATGTGATTGCAAAGTTAACGCTAAGCCTTAATAATATAAACACAATAAACGGATAATTTTGAAATATCAATAATAACAACACTAAAACTAAAATATGATACAAGTTAATTTGATAGTGAAATCATGGGTTTTTCTACAGACTCGTTATATGTAGAAACAGAGGCATTAGATTATTTAAAAACTTACCAACAGGAAGAGAAAAAATGAATTTAGATCAACTTACAGAATTATTTAAATGGATGACAATAATTAATATTAGTCTTCTCCTATTAAGCTCCGTGCTAATAATAATACTGAAAAATGTGATGGCAAAATATCACGGTAAATTATTTGGCATAAAAGAAGAAGGCGTTACTTTAATAGCGTACGGTTACTTGGGAATGTTAAAAGTATTAATTATTGTTTTTATTTTAGTGCCTTATATATCTCTGCTATTAATTAAGTAAATTATTACGAACAATACATAACCATTAAATTAGCTCTGATCATTTTTTCTTACGACCGAAAAAAACACATAAGTTGTTTTAAATTTTCAAAACGGGTTAAATCTCCCTGCTCAGCAATCACTGCAACCGCAACCACCATGCTGACTCCGCATAATGCCATCAGTAATTGAACGATGGGAAATAAGCGCCCCTGTTTTGTATGAAATAAGTGAAGGTGTTTTTTAACCAGATCGGTAGGCCCGGCTTTATAACAAAAAATAAGTCTTTGCCGGTTGAAGCCCGTAGCGTAGTATTTTTTTACAGTTAGCTATCGTGCCCCCAATAGCGCCATAGCGACGCACCTTTGTACAATCATCATCGGCTAATGAAATAACGATAGAGTCTTTGTGGGCGTCAATCCCGATAAAACGTATATTGGATTATGCCGTGTCGATCTCCGAGCCTGTTAATTGAAGTGTTGTACTTTCATCTTTATGGCACTGGCTATTTATTTAGCTAACCCACATAGGACGGAGATTAACACCCTTTTATAGACAGGGGGATCATTATGTCTAGTACTTTAAACTGATGAGAAAACACGCGATACGAAGTGAGCCGTTTCATTAAATATTGGCGTTATTTTTATTATTTTGGGGCTGTGCTTAAGCCTCATCTTCAGCTTAAATACTGGCATTAGGGATACCCTCTTCAGCCCCTTCACTTCGTTATCCCCTTTTTGCCAGGGATGATGAAGCTTTTGCGCGCCTCTTAGCAAAATAGAAAGTTTACTTAAATTAATCATATAATTATCTTACTAATAAACAAAGTGGCGGGAAGATTTAACTTTCTTATCTTCATTTGCAACATATTCTAAGGTATCCTCCCTCTATAAAATAATACTCATGGGTTGGAGTCAAAATAAACTAACGCAATAATAAATTGCCTTATTTCTGCTACTTAATTTAGGTTCCAAGCCCGTTTGCCCTCAAACAAAAGCACAAAAATGAAATGGAGCCAGCATGTCCGACAACAATATCGATTCCGTCCTAATTGAAGAACGCCAGTTTCCTCCTTCTGCAGCGTTTGCGAAAAACGCTGTTATCAATCAGCAAAAGTTTGATGCGCTATATAAAGCCGCCGCCAATGACTACGAAGGTTTTTGGGCGGACCAAGCCCGCAGCATGCTTGACTGGCACACACCCTTCACCGAAACATTAGACGACAGCAACGCCCCCCATTTCAAATGGTTTGCCGATGGCAAACTAAACGTCACCTACAATTGCATCGACCGCCACCTTGCAGACAAGCCCAATAAAACCGCGATTATTTTTGAAGGTGAAAAGGGCGATACACGCCATATCACCTATCAACAACTCAGCAACGAAGTTAACCAGTTTGCTAATGCATTAAAAAACCAGGGTATTCAATGCGGTGACCGCGTTGTTATTTATATGCCGATGACACCGGAAGCGGTGATCGCGATGCAGGGCTGTGCACGTATTGGTGCCATTCACTCTGTAGTATTTGGTGGATTTTCTGCCGAATCTCTGCGCGACCGTATTAATGATGCGGGTGCTAAAATGCTGATCACCGCAGATGGCGGCACCCGCGGCGGCAAAGTTGTTGAGCTAAAAACCGCCGCAGATAAAGCATTAGAGGGTGGCTGCCCAACAATTGAATCTGTGATTGTATTGCAACGCACGCAACACGATATTCCGATGCAAGCGGGCCGTGATATTTGGTGGCACGATGCGATTAAAAATCAAAGCAACGATTGCGAACCACAATGGGTAGACGCAGAGCATCCACTCTTTTTACTTTACACCTCTGGCTCTACCGGTAAGCCCAAGGGCATTCAGCACTCCAGTGCCGGCTACTTACTCGGCTCAATTGTCACCAACAAATGGGTTTTCGATTTAAACGATAAAGACATTTTTTGGTGCACCGCCGACGTGGGGTGGATCACCGGCCACACTTACGTCGCTTACGGCCCACTCGCCGCAGGTAGCACTATTGTGATTTACGAAGGCGCGCCCACCGTTCCCGATGCGGGACGTTTTTGGAAAATTGTCGAAGACCATAAAGTCAGTATTTTCTACACCGCACCCACGGCGATTCGCGCATTAATGAAACAGGGCGATGAATACCCGAATCAATACGACCTTTCCTCTCTTCGTTTACTCGGCACAGTGGGCGAGCCGATAAACCCGGAAGCGTGGATTTGGTACCACGAAGTGATCGGCAAACAAAAATGCCCGATTGTGGACACCTGGTGGCAAACCGAAACTGGCGCCAATATGATCGCGCCGCTGCCCGGTGTGGTCGCAGCCAAACCCGGCTCCTGCACATTAGCCCTTCCCGGTATTGATGCAGACGTGGTCGATGAAGACGGCAACAGCATCACCCAGGCCAACAAGGGTGGATTTTTGGTGATTAAAAAACCTTTCCCCTCACAACTGCGCACCGTTTGGGGCGACGATCAACGCTACGTTGACACCTACTGGCCGAAATTTGGTGGCAAGTATTATTTGGCGGGGGACTCAGCACGCAAAGACAAAGATGGCTATTTTTGGATTATGGGGCGCATTGATGATGTATTAAATGTCTCCGGCCACCGGCTCGGCACAATGGAAGTGGAATCTGCCCTGGTAGCACATAAAGGCGTGGCTGAAGCCGCAGTGGTGGGCTACCCCCACGACATTAAAGGTGAGGCCATATTCGCCTACGTGGTATTGCAGGGCGAGCGCCCTGAGGGCGGCATTGATGATGCACTTACTCAAGAGTTACGTACGTGGGTAGGCGAGCAGATTGGGCCGATTGCCAAACCCGACCAGATTCGTTTCTCCGATAATTTACCGAAAACCCGCTCGGGTAAAATCATGCGGCGTTTATTGCGCAATATCGCGCGGGGTGAGGAAATTACTTCGGATACGTCGACGCTGGAAAATGAGGATATTTTATTGCAGCTGCAGGGCAAAGCCTAAACTTAGATGCAAGATTAAATTAGCCTGCTAAACGCATATCCATCGGGGCAGTCCCAACCCCAGTAAGTTAAGGTATTTTATAATTAAATATCTTTGGAAACAGAGCCTTAGTCCTACTTATATGCGCGACTAAAGTCACGCCTCCGAATAAAATTACGCCCAACTGACGGGGATTGCTTGCATTCCCAAGCTCACTCAGTCCCGTCCCCGCCCCGAATTAGCTCCGGACAATCCATCACATTACAATCCACTGGCCCATCTTCTTCACGGTCAGATTTCTCAATCGCATGCTTACGCTGATGTTTATATTCATCCATATCTTGCCAACCGCCCACTTGCACCTTATATTCTACACCTGTAGCCGGGCCTTTAGCTGTCGTAGAACAGGCTGTAAGCAACCCGCACGACAAACATAATAATAAAAGACTTTGTATGCGTGACATTGTCAGATCCTTAAGTTTGAGAGTTGTAATTAAATACAATGTTAACAGATAAAAGTACCGTCGAAGTTATAAAAAAGTCTCGGAAACAGGTTACCATATTATTTTCAGACATCGAACATTCCACCCGCCACTGGGAACGCCGTGGTGATGTAGATGCGCGCATGTTACTCGACAGGCACAACCGTTTACTGTTTCCGGTAATACGTAAATTTAATGGTAAAATCATTAAAACACTCGGCGACGCCATTATGGCCTCATTTACTAAACCCGAAAATGCGGTGCTAGCGGGCATAGCCATCCAACAACGACTTGCAATTGAACGGGCAAGAGATAAATATTTCAGCTTGCGCACCCGCATCGGCATACACACGGGTCAAGGCATTGTTGAGTACGACGATATTTTTGGCGACGTAGTCAATGTTGCAGCCAAAGTTGAGCACAACGCCGAAGCCAACCAGATACTACTAACACATGCTACCAATGCGCGTATTAACAAGGATCAATTTAAAACCACTGAGCAATCTGATGAATTAAATTTAATCGGTAAACGCAAAGGCATTACCCTGTTTAACTGTGAATGGCATTCACATAAAAATTTAGTGTCCAACATCAAACCCGACTCTATTATGCCGCTGTTAAAAAGCCAAAAAATGGAATTGATTACCTATGTGTTAATGACATTATTTGCGGTGTTTTTTGTTTACCAGTATTACTGGCGGTTTTTACTCGCCGATTCTGATTTATCATTTAGCTGGTTTCAAAAAACCACCAATATTCCATCCGACTATCCAATTATTCTGGTTTTGCAAACCCTAACTCTGGCCGGTTTTTCCTACTACCTGCTTCGTATCGACTATATTTCGCGAACCATGCTCAGATTACTCAGCGGTTTTTTTGGTGCCGGCTTAGGCTTATTACTGTTTGCAGCCTTAAATCATTACAATGATTTACCTTTTACAAAACGCTGGTATGAACCGCTTTATGAGTCGACACATTTGTTTGTAGAAGTGCTAAAGGACCAAACTCAACTTAACGCCAAACCATTTAAAAATGCCAAAGTCATTAGCATTTTACCGGCCGGCGAAATTTTTATTTACCAGGACTCAATAGAAAAAAATGGCCTGCGCTGGGACAAGGTAAAAATAAACAATGAAAATAGCGGCTGGATTCCTCGAAAAATATTGCCGGCTTTTGGGGTGGCTGAAGAACAACTCACCATCACCCGAAAATTCTCTTTTCGCTACTATGATTTATACGGTTTAATTATTGGTATACTGTCTTTTATTTGGGGATACATGAGTTTTAGTATTCGCCCCAGCTAAATACCTAACCATGTATTCAGCTAAATAAATATTTAAAATGGACAATTATGCTTTTAAAAATATTTTCAATATTGATAATCAGCAGTGCAATATTTTTACAAGCCTGTAGCCATCATTCGCAAACTCGCAGTAAAAGCCCGCATTTTAATGGCCAGTTAAGCTTCAACTCCATACCTCATTAATTAAATATTTAGAAATTTCTTTACACCCCGCAACTTGAAAAACACCCTATGCTGAACTATATCTCATAAATTCATAAAAACAGAGAAGGCAAATGCCGAGTACTATTTTCAGACAAGCCGCTATATATTTGAGCATTTTTATTAGCATCATCTTCAGCTCTGCCAGCCAGTCAGAAATTTTCTCTGACCACCTATCTGTTATTAGTTCAGCCAATCCACAAAGCAATGCGCTTCAATCTTTTATAATTGTTAACAAAGGTGTTTTTTTACCGCATGGAATAAAACATTCCAGCAAACAAAACACTATCAGCCAACAAACCCCATTTGTGATTAACTTCACTAAAAAGCTCGAAGCCAATCAGTCTATCCAATGGAACATTAAAGTACTCGACAAACAACATGGCACGATAAAAAATTTGTCGAAATTTTCAGGAAATGGACGCATGTTAAATTCGGGCTATTTATGGAAGTCTGCTGTATTAAATAGCAAAAATCAAAACCCTCGACAACTTATATTCAGGCCTGCACCTTTCCCTCATCAACCAAAAATATATAAAAAAGGCAAAGGACCGAAAGGCACACGCAGAAGGTACGGCGGCGGCACTCGTAATATTGATGAAAAAAAGTATAACCCAAAGTTTTCTTACGATGTGACAGCCAGCATCAGTGAAAACAAAAAAATTATCTCCACTCACAAAGCCAACCTCAGCATGGACCGCATAGACATGATTCGCCAGGAATACATTAACCATTTTAATATCAAACGCTATGGCCGAGGAAAAAATGGGGCCATGCCAATTCCAAAACGCGATGAAATTAGTAGCATTCCTAAAAAACCAAAAAAGTTGGCGGGAAACCCATTAACAGAAAGCCAGTATAAATTAATTATTAATGACGGCATGTTGGAATTAGCTCAAAAAATAAGCGATGCTTATTCCAACAGTTTACAACAATTAAAATCATCCAGCGCATTTCACGACTTATATAAAAAACCATTAGAAATACCCGACAATAAACTTTGGATCACCAGTGGCTGGCGCAACCCCGAACGTAATGAGTGGTATAGTAATGCGGTGAATGGTATTCACCAACGTGGCGGTGCTGTTGATTTAATTATAATGGCCCCCTCCAATTCACGCCAATCCGCCATTGGTTACTGGATTTTATGGAATGCACTACAAAAAAATAAAGCTCAGATTAATGCTTACTGGCAATTGGAAACCAATGGCCGACCTATGACTACCCGCGAATTTAAACAAGATATTGAGCCCACTAATGGCATCCCCGATGCATTCGACAAAGCAGATCATTTACATGCCAATGTTAATTATTAAATCATTTATTCAATACTCTTTTACGCTATTGTTTTTAATAGCATCCATACCATTATGCTTTGCTGGCAGCCTATTTTCTGAACAATTCCAAATCGAACCCAACATAAATACCAAACTAGCTGATCGTATCACGCAATACCATAGCGACAATATCCTCCTTTCCATCGAGCAACAGAAAGTAGAGCTATTAAAGCTCGACCAGCAATTAGACGCCTTGCAAAGCAAACACTCAAGGCAGGCAAGCTATTGGTTTATCCGCGGTCTTAATTACAAAAACCTAGCCGCTCATTATTTTGAAACCAATAATACTCAACTAGTAAAAAGTTATATAAAAAACAAAAATTCAGCTTATAAAAAAACCATAGAACTAAACGACACTGATAAAAATAAGCTCAGTGCTGCTATTTTCAGCACTATGAAACCTGGATTATCTGAAAATTTAAAAATTAAAGCGACAAAAAAAGAAATTGCATTAGGCGGAAATGGCGACAACGACAGTTATTATTGGTTTTTACATTGGAGCAATATTGAACAACTCGAAAAATCTGGTCGCAAGGATGAAGCTAAGGCTGCTTACAAACAAATGCAAAAGGAATTGAAAAATAGTAGCATGGATATGTCAGTTTACAATAGCTTAACTGAAAAAATAGAAATCGATACACTCAAGCTAACCGATAAAAAAAACCAATCAAAAAACAACCCGCCAAAAAAAGACAAACCCAAACAGGAAGAAGAGTTCAGCCCTGAAAAATATGACACTAAAATAATTATTATTTCATCTATCGCCGTACTCTCTGTATTGAGCTTAATTCTCGTTATAATTTACGAGCTAAAACGCAAACAGAAAAAACTAAACACTAAATACTAGTCATTACTTGACCACAACAATACAATCACACACCTAGATATAATTTTCAAAAAAACTTATTTTCAAACCCTTCTGCACTTAATGGCTTAGACCATAAATAACCCTGCCCATAAGTGCAGCCCTGTTCGGTTAAAAATGTTTTTTGCAATTCAGTTTCTATACCTTCTGCAACAATTTTTAAATTAAGCGCAGCGGCCAATTGAATCATCGCTTTAACTATCGCCGAGCTTTCTTTGTCATCGGGAACTCCCTTTACAAAAGATCGATCTAATTTTACCGTATCAAATGGAAATTCTTTTAAATAGGACATTGACGCATACCCCGTTCCAAAATCATCCAACGCAATTTTAATTCCCATATTATGAATTTCATTTAATATATTTTTTGCACTTTGATAAGTGCCAACCAATGCACTTTCGGTCAACTCAACTTCCAGGTGCTCTGGTGACATTTGCATTTCATCCATCACTTTTGCACAGTGCTCTAGCATATTACCTTCTTTAAAATGTCGTGCAGATACATTTACCGATAAATTCTTAACGGGATAACCACACTCCTGCCATTTTTTAAATTGCTTACAAGCGCTTTTAATCACCCACTCATCAAGCTGAATAATTAATCCGGTTTCTTCTGCTAATGGAATAAATTCAACCGGTGCAACCAGCCCGCGTTGCGGGTGTTGCCAACGCACCAATGCTTCCATGCCGCTGCATTCACCTGTTTTTAAGTCTACCTTTGGTTGATAATAAACAACGAACTCCTGATTTTTTAAAGCATTGCGAATCTGATTTTCTAAATCCAGTCTTTGCATAGCTTTAAAACTCATTTCATCTGCATAAAACTGAAAGGTTTGCCTGCCTAATTCTTTTGCACGATACATCGCGGTGTCCGCATTTTTTAATAAAGCGCCAAAATTTTCACCATCCTGTGGATATAAAGCCACGCCAATACTGCCGCCGATATAAACTTCTTTTTGATTTATTTCAATATATTTTTCTAAAGAGCTCAATATATTTTTGGCAATTACTGCCACCAATTCACAATCGTCTAAAGCTTCAACAATGATCGTAAATTCATCCCCCCCTAAGCGCGCGACCGTATCGGTTTTTCGCAACACCTGAGTTAATCGTTGCGATACAACATTTAATAACTGGTCGCCCGCCGCATGTCCCATTGAATCATTAATTACTTTAAAGTGATCAATATCGAGAAATAATAATGCAAATTTTGAGTTTTCACGCTGCGCCCGGGAAATGGCTTGATCGATACGATCCATAAATAACATGCGGTTGGGCAAACCGGTTAACACGTCATGATAAGCAAGGTGGCGAATTTCTTTTTCGGCATTGGCGGCACTTAGCATGCGCGCAGTTCGATGCTTTAATACCGACCAGTTAAACGGCTTGGTAATATAATCGCTGGCCCCCACTTCAAATGCTTTGGTGATTGACTGATCATCGTCCAAAGACGTTGCCATTAAAATAGGGGTTGTCTGGAATTCAAGAATTTTTTTAATTTCTTCGGTCGCTCGAAAGCCATCCATTTCAGGCATCACCGCATCCATTAAAATTAAATCGGGAGTATATCGAATAACTGCCTGCACAGCTTCCAGACCATTGGCCACTTCGATTACCTGATAACCACTCTGCTCCATTGTATATTTAAGCACCAAACGAATTGAGGGGTCGTCATCAGCAATCAATACCACAGGTGTATCATCTGTTTTTTGATCTGACGTAGATTGTTTCAATGGATTATTCCCTAAACCAGTAATAGTTGTGCCATCTGTTGATAAGGTACTGGAATTAATGAATTTTTATTATTTTAGTTTTTTATTGTTATTATAGATTTGAAATAAGGTTTAAAAATCTATCGCAAAAGGATAGCACACTATTTTAGTTTTGCTGACTATAAAAGTAATTCTTGGCTTAAAATATTAAAATGGTGGAATGCACTTTAGCGGCTTTTATTTTTTATTAATTTTTTAAGTTCCGCCCTTTCAGCCCCCCTCTTCAAAAAATCGTGAGCTGAAGCTCACTCCTACAGAAGGAGTTTACTTAGTCCTTCAATCCTTTTGCGGTAATTTCAAACAAATCTTTTGCTAAATCTGAAGTTTCTGAAATACGCTGCAATTGCACTTTCATCATTAGTTGACGATTTGCATCATAGTTTTTCCATTGAATTAACGGCAACACTAAACGCGCGGCAATTTGCGGATTTATTTTATTTAGCTGAATCACGATATCAGCTAAAAACTGATAACCCTGCCCCGACAAATTATGAAATTCCACCGCATTAGCCTGCGTAAACGACCCCACTAATGAACGCACCCGATTGGGCACACTCAAATCAAATGCCTCATGGCTCAGCAAATTCTGCACCGATTGAAATGCGCTTGCACCGGTTACGGTTGCCTGCACAATAAACCACTTATCAATAACCAGTGCATCATCACTCCATTGTTGATAAAAACGCTCTAAAACTTGCCTGCCTTCATCTTGCGTGTAATGAACCAGGCAACGCAATGCAGACACTTGATCGGTCATGTTATTTGCATTGTCATACTGGTGTTGCGCTAACTCAGTTGCGATTTTTTTTGCGGTATCGGTTTGGCTACTCATCATATACGCTAAGCAGATATTTTTTAAACTGCGCTGTCCCATCGCATCGGGTGTTAATGAGTACTCACTGTCTTCACAAGCTTTATAAACACTCACAAAATCATCCATTAATTCAAACGCTAAGGTTTGTTTACAAAACTCCCGCACATGATAAATGGCATCCACATCAATCAACGTCATGCTTTGTCCCAAATAATCTTCGCTGGGTAAGCTTAAAATGCGCGCCGCTAAGGCTTTATCTAAAGAGGCATCGGTAAGCACCTGTTTAAATGTGCTGATAAAAAAGGCATCTAAGCTCAAAGTTTTGTGTTGTTGAAAATCTGTAATTAGTGCCAACATAATATTTAAGCCAAGCTGTTGTGCACAGTTCCAGCGATTAAATTCATCACTATCATTTGCCACTAAAAAGGCTAACTGCTGATTAGTTAATTCAAAATTTAATTTCACCGGTGCTGAGTAATTTCGTAATACAGACACCGCCGTATCGGCTTCTACATTATCAAACGACAAGGTTTGATCAAGCTGTGTAATATGGGCGATTTGCGCCGCCGAATTCACTTCATTTCCATCGCCACTAATCAGGCTTAAACTCAACGGAATATGAAACGGCTGATTAAATTTTACTTCTGACGATTGTTTAATCGTTAGATTTAAGCGTTTTTCATCAGCATTATAGTCCGATTGAATATCCAGTTGCGGCGTACCCGCTTGCGAATACCAGCGCCGAAATTGGGTTAAATCAACTTGACTCGCATCTTCCATCGCCTTCACAAAATCTTCAGTGGTGACGGCTTCGCCATCATGGCGACCAAAATATAAATCCATACCCTTGCGAAAATTATCCTTGCCTAACAAAGTGTGAATCATGCGAATAATTTCCGCACCTTTATTATAAACCGTCACCGTATAAAAATTATTTATTTCAACATAAGAGGCCGGCTGAATAGGATGCGACATCGGCCCCGCATCTTCTGCAAATTGACGCGTACGCAAAATATTTACATCATCAATGCGTTTCACCGAAGCCGAATTCATGTCGGAGGTAAATTGCTGATCTCGAAAAACCGTTAAACCTTCTTTTAGGGTTAACTGAAACCAGTCGCGACAGGTAACTCGGTTACCACTCCAGTTATGAAAATATTCATGGCCAATCACCGCTTCGATGTTAATAAAATCGGTGTCAGTTGCGGTGTCTGGTCGTGCTAAAACATATTTAGAATTAAAAACATTTAAGCCTTTATTTTCCATCGCACCCATATTGAAATCATCTACCGCTACGATCATATAAATATCTAAATCATATTCGCGACCAAAAATATCTTCATCCCATTTCATGGATTTTTTTAACGAGCGCATCGCGTGGTCACACTTATCCGCATTATGAGCTTCAACATAAATACGGCAATCTATTTCGCGATTACTCATAGTAGTGAAAGTATCTTTAATGCACTCTAAATCACCGGCTACTAACGCAAATAAATAGCAGGGTTTTTTAAATGGATCCTGCCAGGTTACGCTGTGTTTATCGTCGGCCAAATTTTGCTTTTTAATCGGGTTACCATTAGATAGCAGGATTGGATACAATTTTTTATCCGCTACAATTGTTGTTGTGAATTTTGCCATCACATCGGGACGGTCTAAATAATAGGTAATTTTTCGAAAACCCTGCGCCTCACATTGAGTACAAAAATTTCCTGATGATTTATACAAACCCTCCAAAGAAGTATTGAATTGCGGCTTAATAAAGGTTTCTATTTGCAGCGTAAATTGCTCCGGCACATCGGGAATCCACAAACCCTCTTCGGTAACACTAAACTCACCATCACTCAGTGCTTTATTATTTAACAGCACCGAACCCAATACTAAGTCCTCACCGTCCAACTCTAAAATATGCTGTCCGTCAATATCACTATTGCGGCGAATTTTCATTTCAGATACCACACGGGTTACATTTTCACCCAGCTCAAAACGCAAATCCACTGAATCTATCCAGTATTGCGGCTGGGTGTAATTTTTTAAATAAATGGTATTGGGTGGAGTTTCTTGTGTCATTAGATTTCCTGTAGTCGCGCAGTGAAGATACAACAAAACGATTGATGGGCAAACTGTTCATAAATGTTTGACGAAAATATTTCAGAATAATTCAATAATATGATCCTGTAATTGTTGCGGATGAATATAGTCCTCCGACACCGCAAAGCTCTCTACCGTAACCCCCACTTGCTGCACGGATTGTTGATCACCTGAAATTAAGGGATGCCATTCGGGAAGTGGCTGACCTTGTGAAACTAATCGATAAGCACAGGTTTTCGGTAGCCATTGATATTCTGAAATTGGCATCCTACGCACCTGCAAACATTCGGGCACTAGAAGTTTTCGATTGGGATAGTCTTTGCAATTACAGTTTTCTATATCCAATAAATGACAACTGACATTAGTAAAAAATAACGCTCCCGTATCTTCATCTTCGAGCTTAAGCAAACAACAGCGGGCGCAACCATCGCAAAGTGATTCCCACTCCTGATCTGTCATTTGTTCTAATTTTTTAATTTCCCAGAATCGATCACTCATTGGCTTTTTCTTTTATCTTTAAACATCCATCACCTGAATCAATTCCACCCCATTGCCATCCGGGTCGCGACAAAATAATGCCGCCCTACCTGAACGTGAACGAGACACCGTGATACCCTTATCATTTAGCCGGCTTTCGATCTCATCTAAATGGTCTACCGACATTGCCAGGTGCCGATCACGCCCACCGTGGGCTGGTCGTCCTGTCACGGGGTCGGGGTTTTCCACCTCCAGTAGGTGAATTTGGCGATCACCAATTTTCAGCCAGGCTCCGCCAAACCCAAGGTCGGGCCGGTTATTACACACCGCCAGCCCCAGTACCCCGTGATAAAAATCTACTGCACGCTGCGTATCGGCCACAACCAAACTCACATGATGTATCGATAAAAGCGTCACTTTGCCTCCAAATTTGCGTATAATAGGCCGCCCTAAACGAGCCTGATATTAAATTAAGACCTGCATTTTACATGAACCCTGACCTGACGCGACTCCATCCCTACCCTTTTGAAAAGCTAGCCAAACTCAAAGCCGGCATTAGCGTCAATGCTAAGTTGAGTCATATTGCCCTTTCAATTGGGGAACCCAAGCATGCGCCACCGGTATTTGTGTTGCAGGAGCTGGTTAATTGCTTACCTAAAATCGCCAACTATCCACTGACTAAAGGTATCCCCGAATTACGCCAGTCGATTGCCAATTGGTTGACACGGCGCTTTAAATTGCCAGTAGGCAGCTTAGATATTGAAAAAAATATTCTGCCGGTTAATGGCACCCGTGAAGCCCTGTTTGCTTTTGCTCAGGCGACGATTGCGCGCTCAGATAAAGCTTTAGTTTTAATGCCCAATCCATTTTATCAAATTTATGAAGGCGCGGCGATTTTAGCCGGAGCCGAACCATACTTTTACAACACCACCGCCGACACAAATTACCTGCCCGACTTTGAAGGCATTGACGATGCCACCTGGCAACGCTGCCAGTTAATTTATATTTGCACCCCGGGCAACCCCACTGGCGCGGTAATTTCAAAATTGCAAATGCAATGGCTAATCAATAAAGCCGAAGCGTTTGATTTTATTATTGCCTCGGATGAATGCTATTCGGAGATTTATTTTGACGATGCACACCCGCCCTGCGGATTATTAGAAGCTGCAGCAGATATGGGCAATATGAATTACCAACGTTGCGTGGTATTTCATAGTTTATCAAAGCGCTCTAATTTACCCGGCTTACGCTCAGGCTTTGTCGCCGGCGACGCGCAAATTATGCAGGCGTTTTTAAAGTATCGCACCTATCATGGTTGCGCCATGTCGGGGCACCATCAATTTGCCAGCATCAGCGCCTGGGACGATGAACAACACGTGATTGAAAGCCGTGAAATTTATCGCCAGAAATTTAATAGCGTATTGGAAATATTATCGCCGGTAATGGATGTTAAACTACCTGACGCGGGATTTTATTTGTGGCCACAAACCCCCATTATTGATAACACCCAACTGGCCGACACCGATTTTGCTCAACAATTATTTGCCGAACAAAATATAACCGTTTTACCTGGGCAATATTTATCGCGCATTGCGAATAATTTAAATCCCGGAAAAAATCACATTCGCATGGCATTAGTGGCTACCTTAGAAGAAACCACCGATGCCGCGCACCGAATCAAACACTTTTTAGAATCACGCTAAACCAATCTGGAGATCAGAATGAGCGACTTACAAAACATCATCGAAGAAGCATTCGAACGCCGCGCCGACATTACCCCCCGTAATGTTGAAACCCACGTTCGCGAAGCCGTAGAAGAATGCATTAACATGCTCGACTCAGGTGCAGCACGTGTTGCTGATAAATCCAGTGGCAACTGGGTTGTTAACGAATGGTTAAAAAAAGCCGTGCTACTTTCATTTCGCATTAACGACAATGAATTCATTAAAGGCGGCTTCACCAATTACTACGACAAAGTGGAATCTAAATTTGCGGATTACAATACCAAAAATTTTCGCGAGTCTGGCGTACGTGTTGTACCACCAGCAACCGCACGTAAAGGCTCCTACATTGCACCCAGTGTTGTGTTAATGCCATCGTATGTAAACATCGGCGCTTATGTTGATAGCGGCACTATGGTAGATACCTGGGCAACGGTTGGCTCGTGCGCACAAATTGGTAAAAACGTTCACCTCTCCGGTGGTGTTGGCATCGGCGGTGTATTAGAACCATTACAAGCTGCGCCTACTATTATAGAAGATAACTGCTTTATCGGTGCACGCTCTGAAGTTGTTGAGGGCGTAATTGTTGAAGAAGGTTCGGTAATTTCAATGGGCGTTTACATTGGCCAAAGCACTAAAATATTTAACCGTGAAACCGGTGAAATTACTTATGGTCGCATTCCAAAAGGTTCGGTTGTTGTATCGGGTAACCTGCCATCTAAAGATGGTACCTATAGCCTTTACTGTGCGGTTATTGTTAAGCAAGTTGATGCAAAAACATTAAGTAAAACCGGGCTTAACCAGTTACTGCGTGATATTGAATAATCACTAACAAACTTCATTAGCGACAAAAAGCGCCAGCACAAAAATTAATGCCTAAATCAGGCTATTTGCGTGCTGTGCATTTATTTTCTGTATGACAAATTTTATAAAATTTGATGACGCTATACGCCACTTCCAACAGCGAGGTGCTGTTTAGCATTGCAGTACACTGACCGTTCTCCTGTAACGGTTTGTTTTTATTATTACAACTTAATTTTTAGCACTGATGGAACTGTTGTAGTTTACCTACTTACACAGCATAATATTTATTCACGCCTTCCAAATCAGTTTTAACGTTAACTTTTTCTAATCAGATTTTTTTGTAGACACTATAGGACAACCGACCTAACATATAGGTCGGCTGCCCTACATAATGAAAAAAAACATGTCTGCAACGTTATTTGAGCCAAATAAATTATGGCGACCTAATGCTGGCTAACCACATGGTGATAAAACCTGTATCGCAAACAATGGATATGATTTGCAAAAAGCACAAAAAGCCATCTTAAATAACGACACACTTTTTATGGCGGTAATAAGGTAGTCTATACCGACTATGCTTTTTATAATAGAGAGCATCAAATTATGTAACCCATAGGTTTTGTTATGAGTGGTATGTCTAAGCGGGATCAGATTATAGCAGCAGCTGATCAGCTGTTTTATAAACGGGGATTTGAACATACATCCTTCGCGCATATTGGCGAAGTTGTCAAAATATCCCGGGGTAATTTTTATTATCACTTTAAAACCAAAGATGAAATTCTGGATGCCGTAATTAACCTGAGGCTGGCCAATACTGAAGACATGCTGGAAAAATGGGAGATCGAGGGAAAAAATCCTGCTGATCGTATTCGGAGTTTTATTCATTTAATGATTAAGAACAGAGCCAATATTAAACGATTCGGATGTCCGGTAGGCACATTGACCACTGAACTTAACAAACTTGAACACCCAGCCCAGTATGATGCCAATAAGCTTTTTACCTTATTCCATTTATGGTTAAAGAGACAGTTCCAACAACTGGGTTACAAAAAAAATGCGAATTATCTGGCCAAGCATCTGTTGGCACGAAGCCAGGGAATAGCCACTTTAGCCAGTGCGTTTAATGATGAAGGTTTTATAAAAAAAGAAGTCGCGCAATTGAATGAATGGCTGCTCCATTACATCAATCAGGTAAACTTAAATTAATGAACCATAAAAAATAGGGGAATAAACCGGATGTTTGTAATATTTCTAAAATTTTCTGAAAATAAAAACCAGGCACCTGACTTTATGCAAGCACATCAAGACTGGATTAAACGAGGATTTGATGACGGCGTGTTTCTAATCGTCGGAAGCCTGCAACCTAACATGGGGGGTGCCATACTGGCACACAATACTTCGTTAGAAGAGTTACAACAACGCATTAATAATGATCCATTTGTTTCAGAAAAAATTGTGACAACAGAAGTTTCTGAAATCTCACCAAACCAGGCTGATACACGTCTGGACTTTTTATTAAGTTAATATCATTTCTATAAGGATCATGTATGAGTGAACATTTCATTACCAAAGATGGTAAAGCGCGTTGCAAATGGTGCGGTATTACACCAGAATTTATCAATTATCACGATAAAGAGTGGGGCTTCCCAGTAAGTGATGATCAGCGATTATTTGAGAAGCTATGCCTGGAGAGTTTTCAATCCGGTTTAAGCTGGCGAACTATTCTAGCTAAGCGTGAGAATTTTCGTAAAGCCTTTAAGCACTTTGATTTTAATAAGGTAGCTCGCTACACCGAGCGTGATATCACACGCCTACTACAAGATGAAGGTATCGTGCGTCATCGCGGAAAAATTGAAGCCGTTATCAATAATGCAAAGTGTGCCAGGGAATTAGTAAAACAGGAAGGATCTCTGGCTGCTTTTTTCTGGCATTTTGAGCCTGAAGCCAGCAACCTTACGACACCTCAAACCGTCTCAACATCAGATGAATCTATTGCCCTATCTAAGGCTTTAAAGAAAATGGGCTGGAAGTTTGTTGGCCCAACAACAGCCTACGCATTTATGCAGGCAATGGGATTAGTCAATGATCATGTGAATGGCTGTGTTATTAGAAATAAAGTCGAGCGCGCACGAAATAAATTTAAACGTCCCAAATAGATGAAATATATTTACAATTTAGACAGAAAAAATAGGTAAGCAGTCAACATAGATTCATTTTTAAATATTGATTAACAAATATGTACCTATCCTGCTTTATATAATTATGTTTATTTACTCTTTTTTTAGCGTGGTATAATTACCAATTATTTTAACCCAGTCAGGTAACTAATCATCACCATGATTAAGCTATACGACATCCCCAACTGCGAGATATTGTTTACAATTGTACTATACCGGTAATTTTTCTGTAACAGTCTATTTTTTATTCATAGAAACAAATACTGAGCGTTTATTAAAATCCCAAAACCGACTCGATAGCACTTACCACTTCTTCAGATTTTTTTTGATCAAGGGCATCTGCGTGAGGTGGTGCAAACTTTCCTGAGTCATTATCAAAATATTTTCCAGACGCAGATGTAAATTCATCAGATAGAGCTGCACGAATCAAAATATCGGCACCAATTCGAATATCATTACCTGCCATTCCAAATCCTTCTTTTACCATTTTGGTTGCAAGCAAAGAACCCGGGTTGATTGCGATGATTATTGGGCCGTTACTCTTAAGTGAAGACGCCATGACACGTGACCACATAGTGATGGCCAGTTTGCTTTGCGCATACGCATCCAGGTCATTAGATAATCTAACACGCCCTGTCAGCGCTTGCGGGTTAACCGGTGACTGAGCAGCCGAAGAAAGATTAATAACCCTCCCTGAAGCACCAAGCAAAGTTAATAATTTTTGTGTTAGTAAATAGGGCGCAATTGTATTCACCACAAATCGTACATCCATTCCATCCTTAGTAATGGGCTCTGGTGTTTTATAAACCCCGGCATTGTTAATCAACACATCAAGCTTATCATGTCGTTCGGTTACCGCTTTCGCCAACGCTTCTACCTCGGATAAAACTGAAAGATCAGCCAGATAACTTTCGACACTACTACTTGAGATTTCACTTAGTGTTTTTTCTGTTTGCTCAAGTTTGGTTTTACTACGTCCATGCAACAGAATATGATGTCCCTGAGAGACCAGTGCTTTTGCTGTTTCTAAGCCAATACCATCGGTAGAGCCTGTAATTAGAATCGTTTTTTGCATGACAGTGTCTCCCTAAGAAAACTCTGGCAAGAGTTCATTTGTCAAATGTTTCATTGTTGTTTCGATATCTGCCTGGTTAAAACGCAGGTTTAATGCAACATGGTTTATGCCAATTGCTTGCAGTGAATTAAGATAAGAGCAAAGATGATTGACTCCCGAGCGGAAACCAAGATGAATGGGTTGCGCTGGCGCATCAGGATCTTCGAGCAGATCAATATACAGTGACTGCACAGCAGGCTTATCATACATACCCGCTGTTTTAATTCGATCACGCCAGCCAGTAATAATTTTTTCCTGCGCTTCAATACTACGAGGATAAGTAATCCAGCCCTCACCATGTTGTGCTATCCATTCTGGCTCTTGCTGACTACCACCGGTTATTAACAAGGGAATTTTTCCAGCGGTGGGTTTGGGTAACATATCCATTCCGCCATGTGGTGTACCATATAAATTTTCAAATGAGGGAGCGTCTTCCCACATGCGATTGATATATTCAAAGCTGGCACGAAAACGATCACCACGATCTTCAAACGACATATTCAGTGCGGGATATTCTTCGGGGCGATCACCAGAAGCCACGCCTAAAAGCAGTCGTCCGCCCGATAGTACATCAACACTGGCCGCGGCCTTGGCAATATGCGCAGGATGGCGCAGGGGTAATACAATGCTGGCGACACCTAATGCAATACGCTCGGTTTGTGCGGCTAACAAACCAAGGTAAACAAATGGATCAAACATTTGTCCGGCATCACCAAATGAGGGTACGTTAAAGGGTACATCACGCAACCAGACGGCTGAAAATCCAAGTTTTTCAGCCAGTTGAACACGTTCAACATGATGAGTCATGCTAGGCACGGGACCCGATGTGTAAGACTCTAGTGGTATTATCAGGCCGAGGCTTAATCGGTTTGGTCGAAACGTGCTGTTATATGCCTGATTGACAGGCTGAAATTCTTCACTATCGATCAGGTTTTCTGCATGCTTGAGCATCGTTTTAACTCCTGTTGCAATGTAATAGCACGAATCGGGCGCGGTTAGTTGCTGGGCTGTGCCGGCATGACGCTGTACTGACCAACCGTGCGTACATAGATGATGCTCTCTACTCCAGCTTTAGATGAGATTTGATGCGCCGACACCCCTTTAGAACTGAAATAGCTACCCGGCTCTAATGTCTTAAAATCTGTCTCACTCGCCTGGTACTGAAGTTGACCTTTAATTACCACCGCGCGGAAGATTGAACTGCGGCTATACAACTTTCCGCTAAACCCCACCGGCAGTTTGACAAAGCTCCCGTTCGGTCGAGCGCCCTGTGGGTTGCCCCAGAGATAGGCTAGCTTTGGAGTCATGGCCAACGGTCTATGCGCAGAAGCCTGTATCCCGGGCGGGGCGACCCAGACGATGTTCGATGCATCTACATTAATCGGCCTTTCTCCACTATCAAATGCCTCTTCTACGGGAAGGACTAGATACGGCCCCTTATCAATTTCGACCAGCGCTATATTGGACGCACCCCTGGCGGCGGTAATGTGCACTTCGCCTTTCGGCTGTGTCCAGAATGAAGCTGCTGGCATCCACATAGGAGCCGCATCAGGATCATCGTTGTGAATAAGGCCACTAATAACCACTGCGCGGTAGCTAGCATTGTGAATATGTGGTGGCGACGAAAAGCCATCTACAAATTTGGCAAGAAATCCTGTTGGCACAGTCCCCTCTCGATCACCCCAAAGCGTACCAGCCTGCGGGCTCTTATCACCGCGAGCAGGATTGAGCTTTTCCCACCTAACCTGAGATGCCAGGATGACCTTATTGTTTGGCTCGGCTGCCGACTCCGCTATATCATTAGTCAATGCAACCTTCGAGCTAGCGCATGCAGCGGTTGTGACACTTACTAGTGAGAGCATTAATACCTTTCTCATATGCCTTTTTATATTGGCGTCAATAGTGTGTGCTGTCATGCTTGTGTTCTCCTTGATAGTCTTAAATTTCCACGACTACTTTACCGGTTGCCTGCCCGCTGGTCAGTCGATCGTAAGCTTTACCTACTTCAGTTAAATTAAACTTTTGCTCATCGAGCAAGGGCTGTAACTCACCTGCGTCGACAATTTCACTGAGCTTCGCCAGAATTTCACCGTGTTCTTCGCGCTTAAGGTTGTACAACATAGGGATTAACATAAACACCACATGGATCGATAAACCTTTAAAGTGAGCGGGTGTCAAATCCAGTTCCAGTAGAGATACAGTTGTGGTTACCTGTCCATTTAATGCGGCAGCCTCGAAAGAGTTCGTCATATTTGCGCCACCCACGGAGTCGAAAACAACATCAAAACCTGCACCATTGGTATGTTTTTCAACATAGTCTGCAACCGCTTCATTCCGATAATTAATCGCTGTAGCACCATACTTCTCAACGATTGCCTTCTGATTTTCACTAGAAATCGTTGTAAATACATCAGCACCAAAATGCCTGGCCAATTGCACCGCAACATGGCCCACGCCACCAGTTCCACCATGCACCAGTACTTTTTGCCCTGTATGCGTTTGTGCCCGTTGCAAACCTTCATATGCAGTAATACCGACCAGAGGTAATGCAGCGGCTTCGCCCATGGTGAGTGTTTTAGGTTTGTGGGCAATGAGTTTGGCATCCGCCAGCATGTATTCTGCAAGTGAACCCTGTAAATCGGCCAGACCTCCGGCACAACCATACACTTCATCCCCTGCTGCAAAACCGACAACGCCCTCTCCCACCGACTCGACAGTACCGGCGAAGTCCA
>Ga0316207_10001248_pt1 | contig 32495 bp, 45 predicted proteins | sample 6weekpyrite_MG_FD_204943 | JGI IMG/M metagenome (GOLD analysis project Ga0316207, IMG submission 204943) | Microbial mat bacterial communities from mineral coupon in-situ incubated in ocean water Damariscotta River, Maine, United States -... | ecosystem: Environmental > Aquatic > Marine >...
CCGAGCCAAACACCCACGCCAGCAGGGCAGACGAGAAGGCTGCAAGTAGGTTTAAAAACGCTTTTGCGCTTATCGTCTGTTCCGTTGTCATGTGACCCCCACATTATTATTTCTTCTTCGGCGGCTTTCGTTTTTGTGTTTTCCCTTTCGATACTTTGCATCCCATGGTTAAGCTCCTGTTTTGATATATGCCACAATGTAGCCGTTGGAATCCGCGTTAATCAATGGTAGCACCGGCGACGCCTTGAAGAAATTAAAATAAGGGGACGTATCGCAACTAATGGCCATATGTGCGCCATCGCCACCAATGGAAACGGCCTCTGAGCCAGAGGCAAGCGTGTTATCAGGGATACTTATTGCTAGCAGGCTATCGGGATAAACCTTATACGAGAAGATGAATGGTGACGTTTGAGACACTGCGTAAAGCCTATTATCACCATCGAACGCAATACCCCTAACTGCCCCGCCTGGGAGTGATGCCGGGTTGTCTTGCTTTGTTAGTGTGTCACTAGCCAAATCATAAACAGACAGAAAAGTCGATGTGTCATAGCCCACAGCCAGCTTATCCCCTGACTCATTAAACGCGACGCTGTAGCCCGTTCCATCTGGCAAGTCTGACGGATCAGCGAGCTTTGCCAGAACGTCACCAGTTCTTTTATATGCCGTCACAAATGGGGTGGTCGCATGACTTACTGCAAGGTAAGTGCTTGTCGTGTCCCACGCCACACCGTAACCTATTCCTGTTGGCGTTGTTGCTGGGTCGGCAATCTTTGTGAATGTGTCGCCGCTTCGCTTGTATGTCGTCATGTATGGCGCTGTGTTGTGGCCTACAGTCAAATAAACGCCGTCCGGGCTGAATGCTACTGAATAAGCATCTCCTGTTGGTAGTGTTGCCGGGTTTGATAATTTGGTAAAAACATCACCAGCACGCTTATAAATTGTCACAAAAGGGGTTGTAGTGTGAGCAACCGCTAAATATGTATCGTCGGCACTAAATGCCGTCGCACGGCCTATACCTGTTGGCAGCGTTGCCGGGGCCGTCAATATCGCCAGCGCGTCGCCTGTTCGCTTGTAATTTTTAACATAGGGAGATGAAGTCTCAACAACTGAAACATAAGTTGAATCCGAGCTACATGCTATGCCATTGCCTGCGCTGCCTGGTAGTGTCGACGGGTCTGCCAGCTTAACAGGATAGCCACCAATCTTTGTATAGAGGTCGGCGTATGTAGTTGAGTTGTACGTGTCACCATTGCATGGAAGCCATGTTGGTTCTGCGTGTTCTGCTGCATCACCTGACATTTTTATATCGCCGATTCTGAAGTCAGTTGCAGCATTGCGCCAGTTTGTAGTGTCTGAAATTGGATCGTTGCCACTGTTTGAGCTGGTCAGGGATACATACAAATTCCCATCTGATCCCTGAACAATGTCATCAGCTGTGTATGAGACGTTGGTATTCCATGTCTCGTTAAATTGCACCCTTGCCCATGATGCCGGAGCGCCGGTCGGGTCGTTGCCCTGGTTAGACGCTGCAATACTGACATAAAAATTATTATCTGATCCGACCACAAGATTGTTAACAGCGTAAACGGTTGAAGCCTCCCATGATGAAAACTCACCGGCAACTGCCGCCACGACTGGATCACGTGTCTCGATGTTTGCATTAGCGCTAGTGGCTAGAACAACCTTGGCCACGCCGTCAAAGAATATATCCGGCTGCCTTCCTGCTGCTGACAACACGACCGGGTTTGCGTTAGGGATTGTCTGACTGGAATCTGAATAGGTTGTTTTTTTAGTTGAAGTGCCTGTTTCGTAAAAATACAGCAGCCCTCCGGCTAATGGGTCGCCAGCGTCATCTAGGTATTGTTCGCCTACTTTTTTAAATCGTGCCATTATTGCGCTTCCTCTTGCTGTATGGCTGATATGCCTATCGCAGACCCAAGCGCTGGAAAGTCACGCTCTATGCTGCTAATTACTTTCTTGTAGCCTGGGTTGGCTTTCATAGCCTTGCGTACTGCACGCTCATCCCCACCAGCTTTAATAATAAAATTGATTGTATCTCTAACCGCTGCTAGCCCTGGTGCCGACCCAACCCGATTTATCATGTCCATAATTACAGGTGCCGAACCTTTAGGCGTTGCGGCTGCTGTGGGGGATATGTCAAGCGCGGTCTCTTCTAGCGCTCTCAGCGTGGCTAGCGCTTTCGGATTGTCTTTAAATAATACAGCCAGCTTATTATCTGGGCCGTCAAACTTTCGTAACGACTTTGCAAACTGGTTGCCGCTAATTGTTTGCACGCCGCCGGTTTTCTGGCTAACTGCTCGCATTGCGTCATCCAAGGCATTCAATACTACTGACGACTGCATGTCATTAATCGCCCTTTGGCCCGGCTTCCCGGCTTTGGCTAGACTAGCCATGGTGCGCTGCAAATCTTCAACCGCCGCCGTGGGCGACAATAGCGTTTTTGTGACTTTTGACGCCTCAATAATTGGCGTTACCTGGTCGCGCTTAACCCCTATTAATCGGCCTGTTATCGATTGAGGTGAAAACTCTTGTTTCATCTGGCGAACAGTGCCGCGTGCCTTTTTAATGATTTTGCTTATGCTCTCATCCATTACCCCGGCTTTCGTCATTGCATCGGCGATCATATCGACTTCATTATCCAAGGCATTTTTGATTGGTCCCGTGATTACTTTAATCGCGCCGGTCTGGTCTGATCGTTCAATATTATTAATCAGCTTTCTGAAGCGATCAAAATTAGCCATTGTTAAAGGTTGTGGATCCATTCCGCTAGGCAACACATCAAGCTGGCTTTGATCTATCCCGAACCTGGCTAAAGCCTGCTTTAACTTATTCACCGCTTCAGGTGCCGTTATGCTTATATCGTCTATAGTATCAGCATCAGGCATTGCTTTTAATATATCATCCGGAAGAACCGGGACGTTTGCCGCCTGTGGTCGTGTCTCAGCAACCTTTTTATATAGCGCTGTTTTCTCTTTCTGCAAAAGACTCTTCCTTGCTGACAAAGCGTCTTTTACTGCGTCGCCTGTTTCTCTAGGAACTCCTAAATCTTGGATTAAATCATCTACTTTGCTTGTGAATGCTTGGCTCTGCCTAAGCTTTAGCTGACGTAACGGCTCTGCTGCCTCGTTTACCGAGGCCATGCTTAATATTCTCTGCTCTGCTGCCTGTTCGCCAAAATCCTGAGTAATATCACCAGCCGTTGCCGGGATCCCTTGAGCTTTAAATCTTGCCGCCCTGGCTGCCTGCTCTACATTTACGCCTTGAGGCTGTGATTCAAGAAACTTTTTCACCTCTCCTGTCAGGTCATCAACCGTAACCCCGGCTTCATCCATCGCGGACTTAAACTCTGGCGTTGGGATACCTTCTTTTGTCAGTAACGGGCCTTTAGGTGTTTTGCCTAGCTTCCTAAAAATCTGACGGCCAAGGCGACCAATGACAGGCATAACCAATTCCAAAGCACCGCCGATGCCAGCACCAACCCCCGCGCTAGTAACTGTCTCACCGACTGTCCCGCCCTCACCTCTTGCGATAGCTCCACCTTCCAACCCTCCTATGCCCATTGATGCCAACACTCGCATTGGCAAGCTCTGAATGCCCGCAGCTGCCAGCCCTAATGGCACGAATGGCGCGGCCTGTCCTGCAATCTCACCACCTGTAACTGCTACTGGATATTCTTCTCTAAGCGCTTCAATTGCTGCTTTTGCTGTTTCGTCCTCCGGCTCCATCAAGCCAACGCCACGGGCAATAGTCGCAAACCCTGAGCCAAGGCCAATTAATGTGGCTTGGAAAGCGTTAGTGTCTTGCGCTAGCGTCTGCATTCTCTCCTGAACGCCTTGCGAAAAGTCGATCGGCTCGTCTGGTGCGGCGATTTTTATCTCATCCAACAAATCACCGCCCATTGTGCGGGCCGCGCTGGCTGGATCGTCATCGCTTTTCTTTCCTAGCTCATCGAATAAATCACTCATGGCAGTTTCACGCCAAGTTGGGCTGCCACATCTTCAGGCGCTAACCCTCTGTTTTGCGCTGTCTCGTATATTTCTCCAACCGTAATTTTTCGCCCAAGCTTTTTAGACTCTATCGACTTGCGCCATTGGCGGTTTAGCCCGGCTGGCTTTCTGCGTGAAGATATATAATCAGCCTTGAATTGATTATATGCAGCATCAAACCGCGCTAGTCGTGCAGCCCCGCGCAAAAACGACGCAACCTGTGATGCTGGGGCATTTTCAGGTGGAACGCCTCTAAACGCCTCTTGAACGTCTCTGTCTGTTGCCGGGCCTGGAGGCAGGTACTTCAAGGCCTCTGACATCCTGACCTTATTAAACCTGCGTCGGAATTCTGTCACCTCGTCTTGTGAGCCAAGAATACTTTTAAATGTTTCTGTCACCGTTGATTTGAGGCCGCCTTCTACATCCTTGCGCTCAAAGTCTTTGGCTAGCACTTGGTATTCATTCGAGCTTCTTTGAGCCTCGACTACAGCGTCTTGCGCCTTCATTAGCGCGGCCTCTGCCCCAGCTGACATTTTAGTTCTCTGTCGTTCTTCTTGCGCCTCTTTAAGCTCAAGCTCTCGGACTTTCAAGCGCTGATCCTCCAGGCTCGAACCCTCGAACCCTTTAACCTTTCTGGCTACCACGCCATCATCGCCCGCCTCATAATACTGGCCCCGGTCGCTTACCTGTGAAGCCGTGAGGATCCTCTTGCTTTCGCCTTGTTTGTACTCAGGAACAAGACCCTGCAAGGTAAAGCGCATATCTAGCTCTTTCACCAGCTCACCAAGCATTTCAGGGTCTTGGTCGATCAGCTGTAATGCTTGCGCTGTGTCTCGATCATCAGCATTCGGGTCGATCTGCTTTAATGTTTGAAGGCGATTCATTAACAGCTCTTTGCCCTGTGGAATGCGCCCGTTTTCTAAATGATCTCTGAGAATACGGGTATCAATAGCAAAAGCCTGCTTGCGCTCTTGTGATAACTTGTCAGCCTGTGTTTGTCGTTCACGCTCCTGCTGGGCTTGTAGCTGCTGGAACTCTACTCCACGTCCCTGAAGGCCAGCGCCAAGTGCTTGAAGTCCTGTTCCGAAGTTTTCTCTAGTGACTGGCATTCTATGCTCCAAATACGTTATAAGCGCCGCCGATGCCGCTTAACAATTGGCCAGCGCCACCAAGAACATCAGGCCCAGCTTGAACACCTGGGATGCCCGGCAAGCCTGCTACCTGTGTTCCTGACTGAGTGGCGATATTGGCAAGCAGTGTTGCTAATGCCTGCTGTGTCCCGCCAAGCTGAGCACCTGTGCCAGATAGTAAGTTGGCCAGGTTGCCACCCGTTGCGCCAAGCAAATCAGATACCCCGGCTCCTTGCTGCTGAGCTAGGTTCGACAGTGCGCTGGATGTTCCGCCAATGTTAGACGCTAGCATCTGGCCAACATCAAAACGACGGCCGGCCATTTCTGAGCCTGCCTGACTCGCTAGCTGCGCGGCTGTTAATCCGCCAGCCTGACCAAGATTGGCTAGTGACTGCCCTATCTGGCTCGACAAGTTAGCGCCGGCAATATCTCTGCCTGACTGCTGCCCGGCAAAGTCACCAATCAACCCAGCCTCGGCACCTCTTAATTGCCCGGCTGACTGCGCGGCCTGCAATCCTGTTCCTGCTATCTGACCAAGGCGGTTAAATTGACTGCCAAAGTCCTGAGCTGCCATGCCAATTCCTTGACGCATTAACTCTCGACGAACATTGCCACCACCAAGCCCACCGATTGCCGCCTCATTCGCTAGCAAAGCTTGCTGGCCCTGCTGCTGCAAATACTGCTGCCCTGGTGAGGCTGTATAACCACTAAAGGCTTGCTGCTGCTGCTGTGGGCCTAGTGCGCCTGCCAATGCTGCCTGAGCAGTAAATGCCTGCCCAGCTGCCGGGTAAGTAAACTCAAACGGGCTTACGCCCTGCTGAATTGCGCCTCTTGCCTGGGCTAGTTGTTCTTGAGCGCCACCACCTGCCAGCTGAGACAGTCCGGTTTGCTGCGCCTGCTGAAGATCAGACCGGCCAGTTTGCAGGCCAATCTCAAGCCCTTGCAGCGCTCCGGTTAGTCCTCGCATATTAGCTTGCTCAGCACCGATCAAGCCTGTTTGTGGTGTTGATGGGTAAATAATTCTCTGCTGTGGCTGGTTGATATTCTGGCTAATCCAGTTTTGTGCCGTCCCTGGGGCGTACCCAAGCGCGGTATCAAGCTGGCCAGGGGCGACGCCAAACTGCTGAGAGGCCGCATATATCTGCTCTGGTGTCATGCCTTGCGTGTAATCGACAATCTGCTGGTTTGTGTATTGCTGCGGAATGGTTGTCTGTCCTGGATTAGTTGGCATTAGTGGTGATCCTGGTTGGTTCATTGGCGCCACTGGTTGGCCTATCCCCGGCTGCACTACCTGCTGAAGCTGTTGTTGTATCGTATCCATTAGAAAAGCCCCACTCCAATCCTCCTAGAAATGTCCTGCAATTCTGCGATGATTTTTTCCTCTTGCGCCCTTATGTATTCGGGGTCTTGCCGCCTCTGCTCATCTAGCACCCTCTGGGCTTCCTGCTCATCTCTCATACCTGTAAGGGCTTGTTGTGACGTTGTGAACTGTGGCATTTGCGTATCAAACGGGGCCATATTTACTTGTTGCTGATATGGCTGGAAGGCCGAGTAATCTACCGGCTGACCCATCAAGGCCGCCTGAACTTGAGACATACCGCCTATTAATTGCTGTTGTGCGCCTACATTGCCTTGCTGAAAAGCGCCAATCTGTTGCGGCCCTAGCTGCCTTAGAAGGGCATAGGCGGCTTCGTTGCCTGCAAGAATGTTACCTTCAGCACCACCAAAAAGCGCCTCACTAGACCGCTCTGCCTTTGCAGATTGCGACTCTATAAACGCCTGTGCTCGATCATTTGCCGCGACTTGACCGCGCTGCGCGCTGGTATCCGGCTTATTCAGCATTGAGCTAAGCGCCACGCCGCCCACCGTCGCTGCTAATGTTGGTATCATTGGGCTAAGCGCGCCGCCCACCGTCGCTGCTACTGTTGGCATCTTAAATACTCCTCTACCTCGTCGCGGGTTATTCCATAATTTTCCATGTCTACAATTTCCCCGCCTTTTAAGTAGCTTTTACGGTTTGTACCTTCGTGCTTAAACCCGAAATATTTAACGTATTTTATCACGTTACCGTACAAAGCCGGAACGCTCGTGACAAATTTCTGACACTCATCGGGTAAGTTGTCAAGCATCCACTTATAGACCTCAATGCCAGCCGTCTTGCTATGTTTTGCCCTATATCTAACAAGTATTTGAGCGTGAATCATCATTGTTACGGTGGTCAGTGAATGCAGGAAATACAGTCCGATAATCTCTTCGTCATCAACAACAACTAGCCATACATCTTTCTCAACATCTGGATTGAAATCAATTGGCCTTTGCCCGTCCTCTGAAACGGTGTCGAATATCTCAGGGGTAGACATAAAACATCGAACAAACTCTTCGTTGTATGTCCTTTCGACTATCATGCTAGTTTCCAGCCCTGGGATTTGTCGCCGCTAATGTCGGCCAGCATCTTGATATAATGAATCGACCCTGCTGCCGCTGTGGTGTCGTAGTAGCTAGAATACTGCAAAGCCTCTACAACACCCTCAGGGCTTCCCTCTCCAGTGTGAGGGATAAGGTTCGTTAGAATGGCTTGAAGCTCCCTGAACGGCTGTGCCATTGTCCCGTCCATATTAATGATGGGTTGCGTGGCGTTTAATACACGACGATTCAACTTGCAGCCCTCATATCAGCCGTCAGCTGGATTATCGACGTATCTACAGCGTCAGCAAGCGTAAACTTAAGCACAGCAATGCGGGGGATTCGGCCATTCCTGCGCCATACTGCCCGACGCTTGTAATCGCCTATGCCGCCGATTGATCTTGCTCGCTCATCTCTAAATGTTTTGCCGCCATTCAGGCTGATAGCCATTGAAACCTTAGGGTCCACAACATCCGCATTGCCTGCGCCTGATTCAACCGTTAGCTCAATCATCGGGATTGTGAATGCTTGCATGTTATTTTGAAACGGCTGGCTCGATACTGTTCTGATTATGCCAGAGCCATATTCATCAAGTGCCGACTTGCATAGTTTGCCAATTCGGCCATCAATAGAATCGCCGATAATAGTCATGCCGTAAGCATTCACGACTGAATTAGCCCTGAATCTTACCGACTGCTTACCGCCTGCTGCTGTGGAAAACGCGCTCTTTCTTTCGTGCCACCGTCCTGTTATAGCGTCTATAACCAGTGTCGTGTTCGGTAGCGAGAAGCCAACAAAGTACGCGCCCTTCTCAGCATACGACCAAGCAAAGGCTTGATTTAGCTCGTCACTACTAAAGTCCTGTAGGACATTGTCAATAGCCGTTGTGCTGACCTTTTCAACAGTATTGCCAGCCAGCTGCCAGATTGCCGGGGATTCATTTTTACCACCGCCGATCCACATAAAGGTATCGTTTGACTCGATCAGTGATAATGGAGACTTAACCCCTTTTGACAGATACAGCCCTGACCTTTGGAATGGGAAGTCAGCGCCGCCGATATTCTGGAACCCTTCGCCTGTGACTGAACCCATTATGAATAACTGGTTCTTGAAAACAAAAGGCGCAACAGTATCATCAGGGTTGGCCTCAGCCGATCCAAAGTCCAAAGCGTTGTAGCTTAGCCCGTCATTAAGGGCTGAAATAATGAATTTCTTGGAATCAGTTGTGATGACAAAATAACCATCAATAAACACAACGTATTGAGGCTGTCCGTTTGCAGTGAAATCTGCATCAGTTATCTGGGTAAGTGTGTCGGGCGATTCCGTGAATACGTATCCATTGCCGCCAGGGACAAGAATAAACAGCTGCGTCCCGTTGTCTGCCATTGATACACGGCCTGAGCCTGATATAGCGCCTAGATTTGTTGTTGTGTACGTGCTGCCAGATTCGTTAAGCCGATACAGCGAACCGCCGTTAACAAAGTACGGCTTGCCATTTAACACCCAAGCGCCACGATTGGCTTGATTGACTGTGCCGGTTGTGGCTAATTGTTCAGCCCCAGGCGTTCTGAATAGCGTTTCTGTTGCTAATGCTGGAGCCTGTGGAGCGTTTACATACCAATTGACACATTCCTGAGCTGATATCGGGAGGGAATCAGACAGGTAGAAGCCGTTAGTGATTGGCAGCTGGGTGATTGGCATTAATCAGCACCGTCATAAAAGCGGTCAAGCGTAGATGCGTCGATGTCGTTGCCGCCCCCTCTTGGTAGTGTGTCTGGGTATTCAACCGCAACAATAGTCCGGCCTAGCCTTCTCATGGCGTTCATGCCGTCTTTGGCTGCAACAACAAGCCCTTGGGATATTTCGCCGCCGTAATCAGGGGCAACACGAATGGCCATATTGGCAACCAGCCCGTCAATAGCCCCGGCGTCGATGGTTATCGTGTCGCCAACATTTGTAACGTCTGTATAGCCTAAGTCAGTGCCTCGGGCCTTTAAAGACGCCATGAAGTTGTTCATGTCAAAGATGAAATCGGCGTATTCGTCAGCCTCTAGCGGGGCCTCGCTTCCTTGTACGAGTATTCTTTGAAGCGCTGCCTTTGCTACTTGTGCCGCTGTCGTCATTAGATTTAGCCTCTTTACGTTTCCAACCAAGGGACTCTACATATTCAATAGTTGCAGGCCGGTCGTTGGTTTCAATCTCGTTACCGTTGGGTTTAATCCATTTCATTCCAATACCTCTTTTCAGCTTCAACTCTAGCATTGATAGCGTCTTGCTTCTCTTTGAAGGAGCCTAGGCTAATCATTTTACCATTAACCTTTATCCTAGCTCTCCATTTCCCAGAATCCTTCCTGAAGACAATACCGCTTTTCCCGCTTGTGTTGGTACTGTGCCGCTTCTGGTTCCACCCATTTTGGGCGTGTGTCACCTCTCTAAGGTTGCGCCACCTGTTGTCCAAGCTATCGCCGTTAATATGGTCTACTTCTAGCGGCTGCTTTCCTGTCATTATCACCCAAGCCAGCCTGTGGACATAAATATGACTCCCATCGAAATAAGTCCTAAGATAAGGCTTCTTGATGTGTTTAACCGTCTGCTCATGCCTATATCCGACATCATCGCCAACCTTTTTTGTGCTTCCTACTAATATCGTTCTTAGCGAAAGCTTCCCAGTATCTGGATCGTAATTATATTTCTCTCTAACTCTATCTACATCTATCAGCTTCTTCATAATTCCCTCCAAGTAGTAAAGCTAGTATTTTGCTACTCAGAGGGATTATGGTCAACTATATAGCGCTATGCTATTCCATATCCATGGCCGCCCATGAAGGGGTTCATGCAGCCAAAGGCCGGATGCAAATCGAAACGAACAGTCTGCTTGTTAGCAGCGCCGTCCGAGAACTTCGAGATACGCATCTGAAGGCCATCAGCAGTAGTAGCGATGGTGTCAGTTGAGTGCAGCTTTCTAATTGGCACTGACGCAATAGTAAGCGCGTCTGGGTGCCAGAAAAGGTTAGGCTGGAACGTAGTCGCATCTGTACCCATGAATGTTACAACGTCATTCTCTGCAATCGCTGAGTCAACTGTATTGTAAGCGCCAGTTGCTTCATAGATTGCTGGGCCAGTCACGATGATAGTACCAGTACCGGAAGTGAAGGTAGCATCAGCAGTCACTGTACCCATGTAAACAATACTGGCACCAGTTGCATCGACAATCGGCTGACGAGTAGACAGGTTCAGACGGTTACGACCTGCAATCTTCACCACTGTACCAGCAGGGATTGTGCCGGTAAAAGTACCAATGCCATCAACCTCAATGGATTGTGTCATGGTGTCTTTTGCAGTCGCGTAGGTGTCATCAACAGCTGTAGCAGTCACAGCGCCAACCAAGTCGCCAGTAGTTGGCAATGTGTAAGTTGGCAGAGTTGTGGCGGTCTTAACGTCAAAACCGGCAAAGTTCTTATTGATGGTGGCTGACTCATTAGCATTACCAGCTTCAGGGTTAACACCCAAAGAGCGCTGCTCTGTCGCCAAAGCTACTTGGCTATGTGGGTTCAGGAAGTAATACCATTTCTTGTTCATTGGCACACCTGAAGACTGCATCAAAGCGCCTGCACCAGCTACTTCAGCCCATGTGTTAACGCCCTGGTCTGGATCACCGTAGTTCAAGCCCAAGTTCTTCATTGCAAAGTCTGCAAACTTAAGCTCAAGATCAATAACAACACGATTGGCAATGTCGTCAAAGAAACGATCAGCATCAGAACCCATTTTCAAGGCTTCATCAACTTCATTATAGTCAACCGCTACAGTGATGTAGTTCTGGACTGTTGCAGTTGCTTTACCTGTGATGATGTCGCTTCGAGTGGTTGAAATATCGCCATCTGCTGAAGAAATAACGGTGTGGTCTGTTGGTCGTTTTACATCGACCTGAGTGCCTGAATCGGGGTTAAATGCGCCCTGAACCAGCTGAGTATTTACGTTTTTAGAAAGTACGCGATTTGCTTCAAAACGATCTGTTACCTTCATTGCAACCTTTCGCGTAAAGTTGCTTTCAAAAGTGTTAGCCATGAGTGGACTCCTATTATCTATTCATAAGTAGCTCCGGCTGGGCCTTCGTCATAAACCGGCGCACCTGCACCATTCAGGACTTCGACCGGCTCCGGGGCTGTCGTTTGCTTCTTAACGCCTAGCTGTGCCGCCTTGCCCTTGACAGATGACTCAATGTAAACAGCTGCCTGCATTGGGCTCATCTGGCGTATCGCGTCCAATTCCATCGGGCTGGTTGACAGGTACTTAGTAATTAATGGCCCTTGGTCGTGATCCAGTACAAAACTGGCTACTTGGTCATCAATTCCATAATTAGCAACCTGTTGACCTGCTACCCGCAAATCATCAGAGCTTACACCTAGCGCCGTAGCCCTTTCGGTATACGTTTGCATACGCTTGTTCAAGAGCTGCTGTTCTTGCAATGCTTGCTGCTGCTGGGCTTGTTGGGCCTGTTGTTGCAGCATGTTCTGCTCTGCGTCGAACTTGACAGCCTTTGCCAGTGCCTCATCTCTCTGTCTTACCTTATCCGCAAAATCATCATCAAACGGATCTGGCAAGTCAGGGACATTTGGCCGCGACTCCTGGGGTTGTTCGGCTTTCAGCTTGGCCAGCTGCTCTTGCAGTTGTTCGGCCTCGCGTCTTGCCTCCCTTTCCTTGAACGCTTTTTCCTTTACTACGGATTCAAGCTGCGCAAGTTTGTCCTCTGGAGTCTCTACCTTTTCTTCCGGGGTAGTTTCCGTCGTAGCAGCAGTTTCTACGGTTTCTGTTTCTTCGATAACAAAGTTTGCGGCCTCGTCAACTTCTACAGCTTCAATCTGCTCACTCATAGTTAATCCTCTTCAGGTAAATTCAGCGCGATTCAGTCGCGTACTGTTTATACAATTTTAGCACTTTATACGGTAATAACAACTATTCTCACTACAAGAACGATTCTTATTCAATACCGCGGTCAATAGTTTGTTGATTCTCTACAATCTGCTCCGCCTGTCCAGCGTATGCCTGTACGTTGTTTGGGCCAATAACCTTATCAACTCCCATTGCCTCACGTAGTAGGTTGAGCGTCTCAGCCTGTGTCTTCTGCATAGAGATTGCCGTTTCATCGTTCCTCCGCTGCTGCTCTTGCATGGCTAGAATCAAATCTTGCTGCATTTTCTCAATGCTGAGCTGGAACTCTTGTTGTTTCTGGCTTGCACTTATACTGTCCTTTTGGCCTGTCTGCTGGAGCTTGGCCATCTCAATCTGCTGCTGCTGAGCTTTCAGTTGTGCATTGACCTGCATTTCCTGCTGTTTGTTCTGAGCGTTTAGCAGCTCTGCCTGACCCCTAACCTGTTCGGCCTGAGCTAGCACCATAGCCGGGTCTGGCTGCTGCTGTTGATTAGCCGCGGCCTGCTGCATGGCCTGCATTTCTTCGTCGGTCATCTGCTCTTGTGGGATAGCGCCAGCACTCAATAGCTGCATACGCTTACGCTCTGCCAGCTTGTCCATGCCTGGGGCTGTGATGTTGTTCAGCATGATGTCACCACCCAGCTGAATCACGCTTGGGTCAACCTGCGCAATCTCTGTCAGCGCCTTGACTGTTTCCTGCTGTCGATTCTGGAATGCAGGGCCAGCTGAACACGTTACATCATAAGTACCTACCGATAGATCATTTAATACTACAACATCGCCTGTTTGCTCATCTCTAACCGACTGATTGAGCGTGACCATATCGAATGAGCCGTCTTCGTTTAGTATTCTGACCTGTCTTTCGGCATCGTAAACTTTGGGGATTGCATCAACTAGTATCCTTGCAGTGTGCCGAATAGCGCATTCCTGAGCCTTGAAATACTTGATTGTGCCGGTGTCGCCTTTGTTTTGAAGCTTTTCAATTGCCACGCCAGACTGAAGTCCGGGGTTATCGCCCATATTTGCTGCAAACATTGACGCAGACTGGCCAACCATTGACCGCATCGCCTCAGATATAGTTCTTAAGCCTGGATTAATCTGTGCCCCGCCTACCTGTGGTGGCGGGCCTGGAACCTCTGAATCATTAGTGTAGAACTGAACCGGGTCGGTGTTAGTGTTGAGCGTGGCCAAGGTGTCCTCGTAGCCTTCCCCTTGCTTCTCTGTCATCCAATACTTTTGACGTGGGGCAAGCGCCCCTTCTTCAATCTCACGGCTGAGCGAATAATTCAGCACCCGTTGCTGGTCGATGATCTTCTCAACAGCGCCCCAATAGATTGTTTTGCCTTCGTTAATCTTGAAGTTTGCATAGGTCGGAACGACTGGAATATAAGAAAACACTGTCTCTTTCTCGCCATCAATCCAGCCTTCACCGTCGAACTTACGGATATAAACCACGTTCTTTTTGCGCTTTCTGCGCCTCAACTCAGTCACACCAGCACGTTCAAGCTCGTCCTTAACTTTCTGGAATGACTCGTTATCTTCATACACCGAATTATTAGACATCAACACTATTTCACGGTCTACTTCTTTAATGAAATAGAACTCGCCAACGACAACCGCTTCGGCCTTGTGAGAGTAAGCTTCCGCGCTAGCATCTTGCGTAATTGATAGCCCTGCTCGATCTGGCCATTTTTCATCAAACGCTTCTTTACTGATCGTCTGGAGGACAAACGCATACCTTGAATCAGACTTATCGCGCTTTTCTGAGTTAACATCGAACCAAACACGGTCAACAAAGTTGTTGATCTTCTGAATAACTAGGTCTTGGTCGAATGAGTCATCATTTACATGCTCTTGAACAATGCGCCAACCATCAAGGCCGCCGGTTGTCATTGATCTACCGGCCTCATTAAACACTTCCTTGGCGTTGGAAATGTTCTCGATATTCCGAACTAGCCCGTCAAGCGTTTGCGCTACATCCTTAGTGGCTTCACCGCCTGAAGGTCTAATGGTTATATCAAAGTCGGCTTGCTCCATCTCCCCGGCTATTTGGTCAATAATCGGATTGGTCAGATCAAACGTGTACCTAGGCTTGTCGCTGTTCTGATTCCAGAACTGCGGCTCCCACTGGCCATCACGGGCATCTACGAATAAATGCGCCTCTCTGGCCTGCTCTCGCATGTCATGGTCAGCATCTTGGGACGCCTTCAACATGTTTAAAACTTTACTATGGTCTGAGTAATCCATTTAACCGCCCCATCCAGCGAATTTAATTGTCTTTTTCTTTGCGCCAATCTTGCCAGCCTGAACCGCAAAACGCCGCATCATGAAGGCGTACCGGATAGCATCAAGCAAATCATCGCGCACCTTTACTATCTTGCCTTTTTCGTCACGGTGGTACTGTCTAACCTCTTCGAATACTTCATGCAGGCCTTTGAATATCTTAAACTTACCTTTGCGCATCAGATCGTTAATTGAGTACAGCCCGCTTTCCACGCTATTGCCGCCCTCTGGCCATGTCGCGTGAGCTGATAGCATATTAAAGCCCGCCGATTCATAGTGTACTTTCTGCTGAACCGCATCATCACGACCTTTCTCATTCTGAAGCCCGTCATGCGGCCAAGCAGTGGGAACACCGTTTGCCCAAGACTTCACCGCGCCCCACGCATCGTTTGCACTTAAGCGTGACTGCTTAAACCCGTTAACAACATAGAATGCCTCGTTATCCCTGTCTTCAACCAGCCTGATATGTGCCTGTGGATGGTCCCACCCAAAATCCATTCCGTCGATAACATACCAGTGTTGAGGAATCTCGAATGGATCGCACGTTATAAACTCATCACTCAAATCATAAATACGCCCGTGCCCAAGCATAGGAACGCCTTTAGACCTCATGTCCCGCTGGTATTCTGGGTATTGCTCCAGCAGCCTTTCACGCTTCTCTTTTGTCATGTGAGGAGCGTCTATCCAGCCCTTCATCATAAAAAACTGGCTTGAACTTGGGCTATCCATGAACTGAATAACTAGGTCTGTCCTGCCATTCTCGGGGGTGAACGTGTAAATACCACGACCGCCACGACCTTTATCACCGTTGATTGTCCGCGTTAGCACTTGAGGCCGGATCGTCTGGTCTTTTGGTTCTTCATCAATATGGAACCAGTCAACAACATCACCCATGATCGCATGTTGCCCCTGGGTATACGACCAGAACTGTACTTTAGACGTGCCTTTCTTGTGCTTAACTGTCACTGAGCGCATAGCGTTAACCGTGCCGCCTGCTGATTCCCAGCTGAGTATTCTATCCTTTGGTATTAATCCCCCGGTGAATTTGCCGCTTTCATACGTGCCGAATAGGGCTGTTTGCAGCAAGTCTCTGGCCTTTTCCATTGAATACCCAAGGCACCAAACCAGGGGCGGAAAGTCAAACTTGTGGCCTTCCCATTCTTCAGGATAATCACCAAGCAAGTGAATGGCGTCGATATCCGTGCCGGTGTAAGTCTTGCCTATCTGATTAGCCGCACATAAGCAGCATTCAAAGTAGTCAGCCGTGGCCTTTACAAAGTCACGCTGCCAATCGTAAAACGAATCAAACACCGCTAAGTGCTTTGTGCTCTTGGCCCTCTCTACCTGCTCTGACAGCAAGTGAATGGCTTCGATCTTGGCCTCTCTGCTAAGACTTGCCAGTTGCATCTAGTAATTCTCTCAGCTTTGCACTTAGCTGTTCATCGGTTAAGTCGGTTAGCTCAACAGCGCCGCCGCCTTCCCCTGTTATCTCTGTTGCCTTTAGGTCTGGCAAATACTTGTTAATCAGCTTTAGTTTTATTTCAGCAGCCGCTTTAAGTCGTTGAACCTCAAGGGATTCTAGGCCATTGCCCAGCTCAGCTATTTTTTTAGCGTATTCAACAACATGGTCAAGGTGTTTACCATTGGATAAGCGAACCCTTAATTCTTCCTGTCTTACTGCTCTAATTCGCTGTGCCTGAGTCTTTGCCATGTTAAATACCCTCTCCATATCTCACGACATTGATCGGGCCACTACCACACTTTACGTGCGAGATAATAATCACCTCCGGCTGGTTGGTAATCATGGGCATACCGCGCTAACTGTGAATGATGCACATTCGCCAATATATACATCGTCTGGGGTTGGTGTTGTGTTTGTGTATGTCAGATACACCTTCCACGTTCCTGCCTGGCTTAAGAAGCCGCTTTCTACCTCGTACTCGACGTATTCATTAGCTGCTAAGACGCCAAGGTCTGGATCAGTGACTCCAGCGCCTATAGTAACTTCTCCGCCGGTCTTGGTCTTGCTGACTGTTGTTGTGTCCGGGAGCGTGAACGTCAATGTCAATTCTGTGTTGCTTGACATATCAAAGCCAGCAGCCACCCTAAACGTCTTGCCTGTTTCGCCTACTTTTAATGTCATATGTCTGAACTCACGCCTTTACTGTCCGTTATTGTGCCTGCCACGCCTAAGCCTCTTGACTGCATTATAGACGTTAATCCTATGCCTTGCTCAATTCCGCTGCTAACGCTCTGTCCTGACGCTGTTATCGTGCTTAATACACCGATTCCGTGTGTTTCTATGATGGAAGTCAGGCTGTACGGCTTTCCGACCGCTACTACGGCCTCAGTAGCTAATATCCCACTGTATTGATGGGCTACTGTCTGCCTATCGCCTTGGTCAATCGTTCCATCTGGAACGACAAGCGTTAGCGCTATGAATCCAAAGCCTAGCGCGCTTGCCCTCTTGCTTGCTGAATCGATAGCCATTTATGGCCCTGTGCCCTGCTCGCCCTTGATAAACGTAGTACCGTCATCAGATACCATTGCTTTCTGATCTACCGTCGTTCCTGCATCATCATAAAGACTTGTGGTTGTCGCTGTTTGCTCTGTTTTGTTCCGCCATGCCTTGTACAGATAGTTTATCTTGGCCACTAGGCTAGTTGTAGCCGCTGGTGCGCCCTGCCCAGGCTCTGCATAGGTATCAACATTCAAAGCGTCGACCACTTCCGCATTAACTTCCGCCGGGCCTAATTCCAAATTACTAGCCACAGAACCCGTTACATTGCCATCGACGTTACCTGTAACGCTGGCCACAGACCCAGCCACATTACCACCTACATTGCCAGTCACCGACCCTACAGCCCCTGTCACGCTACCTACAGCGCCAGTAACAGAGCCAACCGAGCCAGATAAATTGCCTGTTACGTCAAATGTTTGACTTGCCGACAATGAGTAGCCCGTCTTGTCTGAAACCGTTGACGCCGTATAGCCTGTTTTGTCATTGTTTGTGCCAACCGTGACTTGGCCTGTCGTTACTGTTATCGCTAAATCGCCAAAATTGGTTGGCGCTGACGTTGCAAGAAGCGCGGAATCAGTACCCCTCATATCAGTATTGGTTGTAGTGGTATCAACAAGGACAACGCCCTGCACTTTGTTTGTAGCTGGGTCGTAGCCTGCGTCAGCGAAGTCCTTGAGGTCGGTTACTGTCTGTGTGCCGCCTGCCATATGGGTTAAGTCAACCTCTGGCACTCCGGCAACTGTTGGCGTGGCTACTGCTGTTCCTAGCCATTGCGCTACATTTACGTCAAGGCTATCAGTGCCTAGCACTATTGCATCATAGACAACCGCCGGGACAACCAAATATGACCGATGCACAGCCAATGCCCCGGAAACATGCACATCAACTTCCAAAATCCCTAGCGTGTCCGTGTCTGTCGCGTCCAGAACAGCCGAATATCTACCACCAGCCACATGAGTAGCGCCGCCTGAGTTTTTGTTTGTCTCGGTCGTTGCGCCGCCTTTTGTCAGTTTGATATCTGTATTCGCTATCGTTAAACCAGTTTCGGCTGTATTGCCGTCCGTGGAATCAAGGAACGCGCCGAGCTTTATCTCTTGGCTAGCTGTGCTTTGTCTCAACCACATTACATTATCCCTTGGTTTCTATAATGGTTTACGAATATTGGTATTGTAGCAGCCGGTGCCGCTGCCGTTGGTGGGAACTGGAGTATCTGTGCGATTGGCTGGTAGATTCTTGGGTGTGCAAATTTTGTTGCGCCTGATACCGTTAGATCATATCCACCAACAATGTCTATCTCTGGGCTGTTGTTGCCGATTATTGGCCAAAACGCTACTAGTGATTGTGCTCGCACTGTCAGCGGCGACGCTCCTGCCGCTAGCGCTGCTACCTCTCCATCTGTCAGCGCCACATTCCAGATAGCCACATGCGAAACTCGTCCATTAGTGTATGCCGCTGGACTACTGCGCTCCAGCCTACCAACTGCCATTGCATCAATTCCACTCGGGTAGTCTTTGGACGTCGTATCAGTGCCCTTTGATCCGCCATCGATATACACCGAGCGGCTTGTCGTTGATTCAAAAACTGCACATACATGATGGTCAGTTCCTAATGAGTAGCCTGTTGATGTGTCAGCCTGTACCGGCGATCCTCCTGTGACATATGCCGCCCTGATCGGATCTCCAGCAACGTCACCTTTGGCGATAAGTGCTAAATAATTAGTATTCCCAGCCGTATCACCGAACGATACAAGATAGTGTTGCGCTGTAATATTGTCCAAGTTTGCAATACATGCGATTGTTAATGGCAACCCAGAAACCGGGACAGTTCCTCTCCGTAGATGATCCGTTGATCCGTTAAAATCACGAGCCATTACGTTTCACGAACCTCAACAAAAACCAACTCCATATCTCCAGTCATATTATCCGTCGACGTTGTGCCGTCTGCGTCGCGCGTGACCTTTAGCCGGAAATACTCGCCTGCTGCCACTGAGTCCATGTCTGCGCCATCGGTAAAAGTGATCGTTGCGTAATCAACCTCACCAGACACGCTTGCTGTTGTCGGGTTGGCATTGTTTGCCGCTGCATAGGCTTTTGTGTCTAAATCGTCTGCATCGTCTGAGATTGACTTGAACGCTACATCTAGCGAGATAGTGCCGGTAGTTGCTGTCGTTGCAGCCCATCCGACCGTGACCGTCACGCCTCCACCGCCGTAATGGCGAGGCATTAGTAGCCCGAACTCTGCTGTTTGATCTGTCGTGTCGTCAAAATCAAGAACTGGCACACTGTTTCGGGTGTCGAATTTCGCATAATTCGAGCTTGGCGGCTCGTTCATTAGCGCACTTACATAGCAAAGTGAATCGCCGCTAGCCATTACAATTTACCCCTTACTGCTTTTTTTAACTGTGCCAATGTTCTTTGTGGGTAATCCGGTATTGCGCCGATAGCAGTTTTCAGGCTGGACAAATTATTGGCCGCGTCGACAGCGTCCAGAATAGCGTTTGTTTTGGCCGCCCTGGCATTTAGCTCGTCTACCAGCACCTCAGCAAACGCCCTCATTGATGATTGCGCTCTGTCGAACTCATCAGATACAGCATTTTTAAACGCATCTAGCTCTGTCTCGTCTACCGAGTCACGCTCTGGTTGACTCATTAATGACACAGCATCACCAGTAATTATCCAGTATTTTGATTCAAACCCTGCTACTGCTGACATGTCGGGATTAATAATCCAGTCTGCTGTAGGAAAATCAGGGGTATTAGCGCTGGCTTGGTATTGCTTTGTCGTTCGATTTAAAACAGCCGCCATAAATCACCTAAATTATTGATTCATCCGATTATAGCCCATCTAGCGGGCTATTCAATGGCCTAATAACTCTGGCGCATTCTCGACGCACCACGCCTCCAATTCCTTAAACGCCTCAAAATAATCGGGCTTTTGTATCTTGTGCTTATTGCTTGAGCACCATTCCCACGTTTCAGGCTTGTGCTTTTGAACCCATTCTGCGAACGCCAGCGGCGCTCCGTGAGCCGATAGCTTATTGCAAAACTTGTGATGCTTTGAACATAGCCCTATCCCGTTTTCTATGCTGTGCCTCGTTGCTGTGTTGGCCCTGGAAATGAGATGGTGTGCTTCCACGCTCCCGGCGCATTCGTCATCGATAGCGCATTGTTTATAGATTTCATGGATGACTTTACCCCAAAGCGCATCAGCTTTCGTTTTCCAATACTTAGATCTCGGATTATCCTTTTTCTTTTGTAGATTGCTTTTCTTCTTCATCTCTCCCCCGGGTTAACGACTGTCGTAATTACTGCTCAATAGTGGTTTTCTGCCCCACTTTTGGGTCTATTCGTTGTTATATTGCCTAATCCCGGCCTAGTAAATTAACCGCTCGCTTTGACTGAGTAGGTTTTGTTGGCATTGTTTTGTACTCCCACCACTCACTCCCGTCATACTCATGTCGCTCTATCCAAAAGTCAGCCCCAACTACGATAAGATCTTCTGGTATCTCTGCACCACCAAATCCAGAATCATACTCAATATTAAATAGTGCCTGTATGTCGCAGTCAAAAACGAATTTATCATTCCCGAACCACAGGATGTCAAATATTGTTTTCCCGTTCTCCTCTAAAACTTCCCTAGTATCTTCCAGTAAGTTGTTCATCAATCAATCCTCTTGTGTAACCGGCAAATATAACAATCAAATTCAACGCGGACTGTGTGCCGCGTGGCTTCGTTTAAATTACTTTCTTTTCGTCTACCATTTTAGCCCCCTTAAAGTTCATCGATGCACACATCCGGTTAATTTGGTCGTTAAACCTTCCCTTCCCGGCTCAACATATAATCAAGCCTCTCACCGTTGTTGTTGAATGGTTTTTTGCCGTCAACATAAAGCGGCTTGTGCCCTTTCGCCTCTACACCCTGCGCCCGGTATTGCTTGTGCCCTTCCCATGTTTCAGCGCATTCGGGACAGTATAGTTTTGTCTTCTTGCCGACCTTTGTTTCTGTGACAGGACCAACATTGCAGCAGTTTTGATTCTCACAACAACCTCTGACCCACACTCGATTATCTTCAATGTCGTCATGCACCTGCTTGACCAGATCGGTATTGCCGTCGATTAAATCAGCTTCGCACTGCTTGCAGATATTCCGCGTTCCGCCTGGCACCTTCTTTGGCGTGCCTTTCTCGCTGATGTTCTTGTACTGCTGGCATGTTTCGCATCTGAATTCATTTGACATTTCCTTGATCTCCTTGATTGAATCTCTACTTTTGCACATTCAGGGTTTTTTGCAACTGTTTATCCGTACAGCACCATTTTCCTGATGCCGGGAAATTGGTTTTATTTGCCACGGTAACTACTCCACGCTCTTCCATCCTCTTCATCTCAGCCTTGAACCTGTCGACCTTCTCTTTCGGCCATGCTGCTATTACTTTTGCTAGTGAGTTGCCCGCATGTTTCATTTCGTACTCCCAAACATTGCCTTGATATTATTTAGATGCCGCTTTCCGCGCTCGACCTGCTTTGAATACTTGATGTTTCTATGCTGAATCCATTTTTTAACATCAACAGATAGCGACTCTGCATAAGTTTTATCTATGGCATTCGGCCAAACGCCAAACATTTCTTTATACATGTAGGCCGCCGCACCTTCTTTTTTCTTTTTATCGCGGCAATAGGTACGAAACTCAGCAAAAATACGGGTCTTTTCGTCCCTAGCTGTATCTCTGTTGCGGCGCTGCTCTGGTGTCAGTGTGTTTACGACTTCTTTTAGTTGGGCCTTGTGGTATTGAATCTCGGCCTTTTTACCTTCCAGTATGTGGCCACACCCAGGGCAGATATTTGTAGATTTGAATAGCATCCTGCACTTTTCGCATTCAATCTCTTTCGGCTCTTTCTTGTCTTGCTTCCGCTGTTCTATCCGGTCTTGCACTTTCGATGCTGAATCAAGACTCCAGTCGTCTATAAACTCAACCGGCCCCATCTTCGGATCAAGTGACATGCCTCCATGGTCTATAACATTAGCGAACTTCTGATCTTCAAACGGCCTCAAAACCCGCCCTACGCCCTGCATCCAGCGCGATATAGATTTGGTCGCTGTTGCAAAACAAACAGTCTGGAGGCGTGGTATGTCTGTTCCCATGCCGATTATCATCACGTTGCAAATGATTAATATTTCGCCTGTGCTTATTTTCTTGAATATTTCAAAGCGCTCATTGTCTGGGGTTAGCGCATCAACATAAGCCGCCGGTATGCCCTCGCTGTTGAACTTTTCAACCAGGTCGTTAGCATTGGCCCTGCTGGCACAAAAAACCACTGTGGATGTGCCTGGCGCTATGCGCTTCCAATTCTCGACAACGCACCCCATTATTTTTTTATCGGCGTATGCTTCGCCTAACTCTTTGTTGTTGTACTCGTCCTTTTGAACCGTGATGCCTGATAAGTCCGGCTTGGGGGCTGAGTAATAGCGGGGCTGTAGTAGGTGCCCTTGCTTAATAAGCTCCAGCATTGAAACAGGCTGCAACAATACTTCGCAAATATCTGCCAAGCCGCCCCCGTTGGTCGTGCAGGGCGTGGCGGTCAATAGGATAACTATTTTGTTGTCACCGTACTTGCCGTCACGAACATCGTTTATATACTCTGCTCGCTTGCTTGAAGCGTAGGTGTGGGCCTCGTCACATATCAGTGTTCTTGTTAATTTTGTTGCTGTCTTTGCAGACGACCTCTCGTATTTGTTGATTCTGGCAAGCACTGTGTCGATTGAGCCTACGTCAATCATGTGTCGAGCGTCGTAGTATTCGCCCGACATGATAACGCCGCAATCTAGCCCAAGATCGTTGTAGCTGGTTTGTATCTGGTCAACCAGGTTACGACGTGGGGCCAAGAATAGCGTGTGATTGCCTTTCTGTGATGCTGTCTTGCAAATTGATGCTGAAGTTCGGCTTTTGCCTGCGCCTGTTGGCATGACTAAACAGATTGAGCGATGCCCCTGCTTAATGGCTTCGCGTATCATGTCTATGCTGGATTGCTGGTAATCTCTGAGTTGAATCATTTTTCTACCTCCTACAGTAGTCCTAGTTTAATAAAAACGGCGGCCTGCTAGGTACAGGTTTTCAGGGTATCCCCCTAGCCGTTTATTTACATTACTCTGTTGCTTTATTGGCTGCAACTGGTGATTTAACCAGCTCTTGCGCAAGCTCACCATTCATCCATTCCCAGCAGATACGGCCACAGCCTAAACACAGCTGATACTCCCCAGCTGTTACCTTGTCCCTGATAACTTTCCTTTCCGCCATTTGTCCACCACAAGAACATTGCACGTTGACCTCACTTTTTTTAGACAATAACTCTCACTGACCTTAAGGGTGATATATATAATATAAGCCCTACCGCCTGAATGGTTGTGAAGTGAATAGCCACAGTACTCACTACGCTAGTCAATAATAGCCATATTATTCGGAACCCTAATGCCCTGGTATTGGATGGAGGGTCAGTCCACATAGCAAATATCACCACTGTACCCGTTTTTATGCCAGTAACGTGCTGTTTACGCTCTGGCTGCCCTCGGTCACAAAGGGCTGGCTATTACTTTCTACACTGATAACCCTCAGCCGTTGGTATACCCGACAGGGAGTGTATTTTTAGAGTTGACCCTAATATTGTAGATAACTTTATCTTTAGGGTTTACAAGAAGGGAAGTTTGTATATAATTACTCACAGACTCCCCGTCTAACTCCGAAACCGCTCTAGGATCACTAGTCCTTTGATGAGCGGTTTTTCTATTTTACATCCACCATTTTTTAAATCAAGCTGAAATTAAGGTGGCGACTAACAGGCCTCCGGAATCCTAACCGGAACACTTGGTTTTGCTATGCGGGCACCAGTGGCCTTTGTGTGTTTTTGTTTGCCAGTCAATCACCGGGAAACCTGCACCATCACAGGCTATGTTAGGTTTATTGTACTACTATTCCCATTTCTTAGTATTGGCAACGCGCCACATTTGGCCAGTGATTCTTCTCAGGTTCGCCATGTCTCGTTCGCTGATCTTGTCTTCGAGGAACTTGTACAAGTCTAGCCGGGATTGCTCCAGCTTTTCCAGCTCAAGGACTGGGACTGGTATTTTTTTAGTCATAGCTTCCCCCTTGTAGGGCATTCGCCCTTTAGCCGTTCTGTCACGTACCGCACGAGCCGTTCTTCCTGCTCCGGGCGTATGTGTACCATTATTGATTTAGTCAGCCCTCGGGCCTTACGGGCCGCCCTTGTCTCTCGCATTCCTTGGGCTTTGGATTTAGGCATTAGGCGCAGCACTAGGCAAGCATTTAGCGCAAAAGTCCGAATCAACAGCTTTCAGTAATTCCGCTTCACTGGCAGCGATATACCGAGTAGCACGCCTTGACTGACCGCTATGATTGCAATTTGAGACCGTTTCACCAGTGCAGATGTGATATTTGCCGCCTCTGTTTGATTTTCCTATGTATTGATTCGCGTTCATCTTCTTGATCTCCGGTTTGTCTCTGAATGTGTAACTACTGTGGACTAGGTAACTGTTACTGTCAATGGAATTATGATGCTAAAGACGAAAAAAACCCCGAACTAGCGGGGCAAGGCGTGGGAGATGTAGGGAGGGTGGGCCGGGAATTGATACCCGGTTAAGCCGATCAAGGAAAACAACCCACCATAATGCTTGCCTAGTTAATATACCCCAGCTAGGCGCTGGTACGTTATCACCACTATATGCCCAGTGGCAGGCAGTTGAAATACTTTAGCGGTTAAGCTTCGTCTTGTAAAGGCTTCATGTACTGGCCTATGCAAATCTGTCTTGCGTACGCTGCTGTGACTTCAAACTTTTCACCGATTTCCCGATACGTGAACTTCTTCCCGTTCGGCTTGCGCTCTTTTCGTAGCGCTCTCATTAGCTCTGCGTCGTAATGCGTGAGTTTATCGCCCGACCTTTGGCCTTCGATGGGCCAATGTTTGCACCCTGTCTTGTAGCCTGTGGGGCTGTCGAATATTAGCGTTCCACATTCTGAACATTGAAAATGGCTCATTTCTCACCTCTGTATTTCAGGTCTTCAGGGTTAATCAACGCATATTCACCAGTCATATTGAGCCATTCAACGCAATGATGTTCTAGTAATTCAAGATACCCGCACAGCTCCTTGTTAGTCATTTTGCTGGTGCGTGCTCTCTGCGCTATTTGCTCCCCGTTTATTCCTGTTCGATACTCCAGCGGAAGCAATAGCTCCACAAGCTCATCGTGAATATCCTCAGACTTAACATGAATGCCTCGCGTCTCGAATAGCATTTTTTTAACCTGCCCGTACCAGTACCACATAAGCCGATTAAGGGCAGCACTTCTATTATCAGACCAATCGTCAACCGTCACCTTTAGCGGCCCTGGCGCACGCTCTTTGATGTGCTCTATACAGAATTTAAAGCTGTTCTTGCCCTGTATTTTAAATGTACGCTTCATCTGATTTCATATCCAATTGCTCCGCTATCATTATCAGACACCCATTTTTGGCATAAATGAAAAATATTAGTAGTCGATGCCTCAGGTGTTCTTTTCGAGTATGACCTGCCGCGCTTTAGCAGATACCGGCCTTTTCTGATCCGGCAACCGCTAATGCTGAATCGCTTTCCGTCTAGCTCTATTTTTATCCTAAGCTGGCTTTTCATAATGTTATTTTTATGCCTCCGCAAGATTATGTTTTTTATATTGAATGTGTAGTTTTCGTTTGAACTGGTTATCCCTATTCGTTGTTAGCTGTACTGCCTTTCCTCATAGTAGGGGCGCAACCTAAATGTAAAGCACAGTACAAGTAGGTATGGCTCTCCGTGATTCCATCTCATTCTTGGAATCCAGTTCCACCACAAGAGGTGCATATCAAATTGAAACTTAAAGCCCTCAATTCGGCGTCCGTTATACTTTCCACGAGGCCAGCTAACAATACGCTTGTTCCGACCTGCTACGTCGGCGGTTGCTTTAAGTTTATCGGTTTCGCTCATCTTCATATTCCTCAGTGGTTTCGTTTCCGCAGTCGGCACAGCTGGCTGTTATGCAGCAAATGCGTAGCTCTCAGGTAATATTAAGCGTACAAAGGTTCTATTGTGTGTTTCGGCGGCTGGGATAGTTTCATGCACCATAGAAACATTCCCCACATAAACTTGGTTAGGCTTCAAAACATGAACCGTAGCGTGCGATAAATCCATGTGAGAGCAATCACCGCCCTCACCGATGTCATCAGCAAATTCACCTTCGTATGCCTTAGCTCCGATTTGATCGGAAGCAAGAATAATCCCGCCACCAGCGCAATCCTTAGTTATCCAACTTGGTCCAGTATCCCATCCAGCAATTGTGTAAACGCCATCAATGTGCGCCCCGCCTCTGCGATGCGTAGTGCCTTTTTCAACCTCACCCTGATCAATCGTCATGTAAATAACATCGTCGGCATCAACGCCGTCTAACATAGAGTCAACGGTATCTTGCCAGCGCGAATACTGCTCTGGTAACTTCTCGCCTTTCTTAAAAGGCACCATGTATGCACGTTCTTTTGTGAACTCGGGGAAGGTAACTACGTTTCCGGTTTTTAATAGGCTTTTCATGTCGTAATCCTCTAGTTAGAAGTGTTGCTGCATAACAATAGGGTCGAAATGACCCACTACCGCAGCGTTTAATTAAAAGTTTCTAGTGTTCGTTTACTTCTGTGCTTCCCGTGGCTCCGTTGCCGTGGGCATCTCACCCTAAGCGTTATATTTCTTTAGTTACTGGCTCGGCCTCATCCCAGTGCAGGTATACGTGCAGCTCTTCCCGTAGCCGCATCATGTCCTTCATACTCTCTATGCCATTGAAAGAAACCTTGTTAACTAATGGCTTTATCTGTTCGCGTAATTTAGCCTCAAAATCAACCATCTCTTTTTTCACTATCTCTTCGGTTACTGCTTTTTTTACCTCTCGCTCCAGCCCTGTTTTCAGTAGTTCCACCATGTTCAAATTTGCATTTGCAATAGCCATAATCAATTCCTCAGTAAAAATATAACAACGGCATCAAATCCGATGCTCGTACCTCGCACGGCTTATGCCGGGCGTTATGCCGCTCTCGGCTTATGCGTTGAGCGGCGCTAAATGGATGCCAATCAAAAAGCAGCAATGCGCTGCCAAAGAATCTCTGAGTATTGCCACATGATGTCGTTTTGCAATTTCATGCGCTCCTGCTCTTCGGGGTCAAGATCATCGAACAGAGGGCTATTGCCAATAAACTCACTAAGCGCGGTGGCTTTTTGGTCAAGTTCGTTTTTCTCGTCAACTACTCGTTGTTGGTATGGCTGCATATCATTTGCTCCAGTGTAAAGCGGCATAACAAAGCGCATTAACTCGGACACATGCCGCAGTGTCCGGCGCTCAATTTTAGTTAAATGTTTACGGCTTTCTTTTCAAATTCATCGTTGGCATGCGCTCGGTTATGCGTAACGTTATACGGCATGTCTGGCTTCAAACTGTGCCTCGGCCTCTTCTCGGTTTGCGTGGTCATTTACGCACAGCACTCCGCACTCAATATCAGGCATAGGGACATTGCGGCCCGCATTGGGGTCTAGCTCATCCAAAAACACCCGCTTCCGCTTGCCGTCACCGGCATAAGTTTTATTTATGGCTACATTCATTTTCCGCTCTTGTTTTGCCATCTTCTCGAAAGCGTCAGGAAAATCAAATCTTATCTTGTTCCAGTATCCTGCCTGCCCTTTTATACATCCAATGCAGTTGTTATTGTTGTAACCCAGTTTATACATTGCAGGTAACTCAATCCCGGCCTGCTGCAAGATACGGTAACAATCTTTTTTCACTATCCCGGCTTCCTGCAATACCCACTCAACCTCCAGCTCCGGATTTTGATCTTCGAATCGATCAATTCGTTTTTCTTCATCGGCAGTAAGTCCAAAAATGTGTACGTCATCTTCTAATTGGTAGGCTTTGCGCACATTCTTTTTTAGCTCTGTTGTGCATCGTGCGCCACCGACGCCGATCAGCCAGCCGGTTTTATCAAACACATCATAGATGTCTGAGTATTTTTCTGACTTAAGCAGTTTTATATCCTTGCCTAACCAGCTTTCAACGTCACGCAAAAATCTTATATTGTCGTCATGCTCATAGGCGAGAGTGTCACAATACAAAACCTCTGCATCAGGATACTTTTCAAGCGCCATCTTTGCTGCAACAGCAGAGGCAGCCCCACAACTAAACCATACTAGGTGTCTCATAATTCCTCCTAAATGCCGTATAACCAGCGGTTCAACGGCGACATTCGCCGCGCTGGCGCTTACTCATGCGCGTTAACCTTCACGTTATGTTTCATAATTTCTTCCGCGCAATAATCCGTCTAATAACTGAATTGTGTTTATCCATTGCGCCGATTTGTTGCGCCTTGGTTGTCGGTGGTGTAAACGCCTTCCATAAACCTATCAATGCTTGTTCAGTTTCTATTAAGCGGTCATTCAGCACTTTGATTTCCACCGTTTGTTCATCCAGCCGTAAGGCTGCTTCATTGCAAGCGCCATTTGCTACGCCATCATCACACTGGATTGTTCTCCCCAGTTCGTACATTGCGCCGCTAATCACTCGTGTTTCTACTCGTTTCATGTTTCACTCCAAAAAACATAACAACCGCTTTCACTCGGACATGCGCAAAAGACGCGCCTGCCGGTGAAGCGGAGCGTTATACGTCAGGCTTATCCGTGCATTTGCGGTTAAGCCCGTCGCACCGAAGCCCCTTACCGCTCATTGTTGAATAAAAGCCAGGGTTAGCGCCACACCAAGAGCATCTTCCAGCGCTCCATTTCAGAAGCTTTCTGCCTGTTCTCAGCATCTTTGCTCCGCACCACGTAACCGAATTTCTTATAAATGCTCCGGCTTTGGTGTTCCAAAGAAAGTTATGTCTAATCGCATCAGTGTTCATTATTCCGGCTCCTCTGTTTCGTTGCCGCAAATTGGGCATTCTGTTTCGCCAGCAACAAGCTGACATTCGTCGTCGCATGTCTGGCAATAAACTAAAACTATGTCGTCAGGGTCACAAAGCATTGCTCATACCTCCAAACGTATAACAATAAAAATTCAGTCGGACGCAAAAACCGCGCCGCTGATTTTTGGCGTTAGGCGTCATAAAGGGACACCATCACCATCAAACCATGTATCCGGGTCATCGCCAAATAATCGCTTTCTTGAGCTAACGAAAGCATCCCATTTAGTTATTGCTGTGTACGGATAATCACATGGCTCGTTTTGCATCCATGCTCTCATCATCTGTAATCGAGCGCCGCGCTGTCCACAACATTTGGCTAACCGAGATATTTCTTCTGCGCACTCTCCATGTATATCGGCATCTGGTTCTATATCAAACATTTTTATATCTCCTGTTAAAATCGCCTAACAATTGCATTAACGCGGACGCAAAACAGCTTTGCGCCGGTTATGCTGGTCGTTATATTTCTCTCCGGCACATCAGCAACGCCAAAGCTTTTTTGCTGAGTAGCAAATGAGCTTCAACACTAGCGGCGATGTAGTCGGGCACTTTTCCGCGAGTGCCCCATCCTTTGTATGTACTTAAGCCTACCGCTAACAGTTTAGCCATTTGCTCCTCGGTGAGGCCAAGCCCGTTCCTGACCTCTGTTAGTTTTCCAAAATTCATTTAAACCCATACCGTTTTAAAACACCTGTGATTTCCTGATTAGGACTCCCCACGTATTTGCATGCATTTTCAATAGATTCTCGGCTGGCGATGTTGAAATTTGCGAATTCAAAGCCGCCTTGTTGTTGGCATTCTCTGTGAAGCTCACTCTCTCCGCCATCATCCTCGCCCCAGATAGTTGTCATGCCGACATTTCCTTTTTTAACTTTCATATCTAATCACTCCTATTTGTAAACGTAGCAAACAAATTCACCTTCAAATCCTGCCGGTACAACGCCGGTGTCGATTTGGTGCTGAGTTGGTTTCCATGGTTTGCCGTGCTCTAAACCGTATTGCTCGGCGTGATACAGGCTAGTTACATAACGCTGTTTTTGTTCGGTTTGCTCGGCAGCCTCTTGTTTGGCTGACTCCAGCTCGCTCAGCATGTCTAGAATTTCAGCAATTTTTGCTTTGCCAGGCTTTCTCATTGGCTCTACTACAACGCTGTTGTTCTCAACGGTTACGTAGATGGTGTCACCCGTAATTGCGTGAGCTGATTTACGGATGGCCTCTTTGTCGGCACTTTCAATTGTTGCTGTGAAAACAAACTCGCCGTCGATTCGTGTAGTAGTTGCCATTTTCTTTTTTCCTTGTTGGTCGCTTTTATCTCTAACTTGTAAATATTATAGTACGCAATGCGTACCAATGCAAGGATTATTTAAGCACCAAACAAAAGAAATATAACAAAGCAATTGAGCGCGACCATCCCTCGCGGTGCTCGGTCTGTCGCCTCATTGCAACCGTTAGATTGCTTATCGGTGTCCCCACTGATGGCCGCAATCGTGGCAAAGCTCATAATCAGCTTCAGGTAATGCGAATGATACATTAGCGCCAGTCGTCGCCCATTCTTCACTTTCGCACTTCGGGCAAACCGCTTTAATAATCCTGTGAGAATCAATCCAGTATTTACCAGTCTTGCCTTGCACTCTAATTTTCATTTCATATTTAGAGTGGTCGCAAACAATCGCCTTACGTTCTTCTAGCCCGTGGCGAATGATTAACATCACGCCTTCTGGATATTCTTGCGCCATTTTCTTGAGCGCTTCTTTTTCAATGTCCTTCATCATCTGTTCCATTTCTCTGAAGGTCTTATTATCAAGTTCACGCCTTAGCGCTGATCCACCGCTCATGTCATTACTCCGTAAGTTGGTCGCAATCTAACAAAAGCAATAGAAGCGGACGGTTCGTCCGCAGTGCTTCGTAGCTTGCTTGGTCATGCCGCCGTTCATTGCTGCCGTTATACCGCACTAGGTAGTTCAGCGGTGCATTCAACCTCGTTGCCCCATGCGTCCCAACCTGCGGTGGTAGTTCTAGCGAATAGCTCAACTCGTGGCAGATCACCAAAGGTGTCAACAATCATATCTCTAAAAAATGCAGGCTTTTGGCTATGGGCTTCTCTTGGATGGTGCCAGTGGTTCCCTTTCACTCTTTTTTCTGCTTTTACAGTCCCTTTCCTACAAAACAATAAATATTCATTGGCAAGGGTGAATGTACCGCCCAACCCAATGCCCTTTGGGGTCTTATCCCACACCAACATGGTGCTTGGCTTAAAACCCCATGCGCGAGCCACTTCGTAGCTTTGCTCTAGGTATTTGTTTATAGTCCAAAGGAAAAGAACGCAATTTTTATCGGCTATATCTCTTACCGGCAATCCTTTTATTTCATCTAATCCCATCGTTGGATATGTAAGTTTTAAACTACGCTCACTGTCCCCGCTTTTTCTTCCCTGTTTGCTTCCTGCCATCACTTGCCACGGCGGGTCTGCATAAATTATTTGATATTTCTTTGTCATAAATTCTAACTCCAGTGTAATTGCGGCATAACCAAACCATCAAAACGATGCGCTACCGCGCACGTCTTATGGCAACTGTTATAACTCTACCAATATCCCCAAGCCCTTAAGTGCGGCGGCTCGAGTTTCGAGCATGTCATTGGGCATCTGCTCCCACCCGTAAAATGTCTTGCCGTAATAAAGATCGTCACAATTCCGGTCTTCGTCGTTAAGCTCACCTTTTAAGCGAATCATCTTTTCTTTATAGCTTTCCTGGCCAACCACTTCGTAGTCATCATTGTAAATATCGCAAGGGCCGTCCTCTTCGTCTCTGTCACTCCAGCAGCCATAGGTTTTCTCTTTATCTAACCACTGATAAACAGTCTCATCATTTTCAGCAAGTACGAAAGTTTCAATTGCTTGATGGCTGTCTTTTTGTGATAGGTGCTCAACATCAATTCTGTATAGGTTCATCTTTTTTACCTCGAGTTATAACAAGGCCGGTCAACTCAGACACACTACCGCGTGGCTTCGTTCTGGCTCTTGTGTTGGTTTAAGTTCATCGTTTTCAATCGGTTCATAGTTGCGGTAGCGTGCTGGTTACCGGCAACGTTAGCTGTCATACATTCCAAGCTCTTGGCCTAATTTTGTTAATTTATCTACAGCTTCAATTTGATCTTTAGTTACCTGCTTATTAACAGCGTCAGCCGCATCACGCAAACATTGTGCAAGCCCAT
>Ga0316207_10001249_pt1 | contig 32484 bp, 30 predicted proteins | sample 6weekpyrite_MG_FD_204943 | JGI IMG/M metagenome (GOLD analysis project Ga0316207, IMG submission 204943) | Microbial mat bacterial communities from mineral coupon in-situ incubated in ocean water Damariscotta River, Maine, United States -... | ecosystem: Environmental > Aquatic > Marine >...
ACCACTCTGGCGAGTTAAAGCTTCAAATGGATTCGCTCCCAGGTCATCAGCAAATAACTTATAAAACAGTAAACTTATTGGTAACAAACATAGTACAAAGACAACAATTTTAAGTGCGCGCATATAACAGGCTCAATACTTACCGCAAATTAATAGTATTTTTTCAGATCCATACCTTTATATAGGTGTGCGACTTCACTAGCATAACCATTAAACATCAAAGTTTTTCGTTTAAAAAACTCACCTATTCTTCTTTCCTTACGTTGACTCCAACGCGGATGATCAACATCTGGATTTACGTTGGAATAAAACCCATACTCATTCGGTGCGGCACGTGTCCAGCTGCTTACCGGCTGTTGCTCAGTAAAACGTAATTTCACTATTGATTTAATACTCTTAAAACCATATTTCCAGGGCACCACTAAACGAATTGGCGCGCCATTCTGGTTTGGTAAAACTTCTCCGTAAAGTCCAACTGCAATAAAGCTAAGCGGATTCATTGCTTCATCCATTCGCAAGCCTTCAACATAAGGCCAGTCCAGCACACCACGCCTTTGACCAGTCATCTCATCCGGACGATATAAAGTCGAAAACTCAACGTATTTAGCTTTTGATGTTGGTTTAACCTTTTTGATTAAATCAGCAAGAGGAAAGCCCAGCCATGGAACAACCATCGACCATCGCTCTACACATCTAAGACGGTAAATGCGCTCTTCCAGCGTGTTTTCGTTCATTATATCTTCTAGGTGATATGTTGCAGGCTTTTCAACATGCCCTTCGACCTTGATAGTCCAGGGTTCAGTTGTAAGTTTATCAGCATTTGCTGCAGGCGAAGATTTATTGGTACCAAACTCATAAAAATTATTATAAGTTGTCACATCTTTATACTTTGTTAACTCTTCATCGAGAATGTATTTAGAATTTTTTGTATGTTTTAATGGTTTTAAACCATAACCAGCCAGAGCACTTACCGGTAAAGTTGATAACAAACCAGAAGCTGCCAGACCAACTCCTGCATTAATCGATGTCTTTAAAAAACGACGGCGTTGTTCATAAATATCTTTTGGGGTGATTTCTGACGACTTAATATTTTCTGACTGCTTTATTAACATAAAAAACTCCAAAAATGAGACGTTTACGGCCTCTAAACACAAGGTTAGTACAACTTGTCGATAAAAAGTTCGGAATAACTATTTTTTAACCAAATTTGTTCAAATGTGTGATGATTTAACAAACTTTCTAGCTATTCTCACTGTTAAGTTTTATCATCAAGCCTTATTATAGACACGCAATAACACTAATAAATATCACGAATTCATAACAAATATTTCAATGTCCGATAAAACCATCAATTCTCAATTGCAGCAAAAGAGCAAAGCCAAAAGTGAAACTCGTCAGTTTGAAATATTTAATGATAAACATATTCAGGTAACCACTAATAACCTTGTAGAAGAAAAATCTTTCAGTATTAACCTGGGCCTACTCGAGCCATGGCCTGTAAGGCATCGAAAAATATCAATTGCATGGTTATCAGCTGTGGTTTACTTTGCCGTTAGCACACTCATTTATGTGTTTTATCTGACTACTTATATTGATAGTGAGTTACTCGGTAAGCTCATGCCTCTCATTGTTGTATTTATACTGCTAACTATCGCTTCGTTAATCATGTTTTATTATCGCTCGCCGAATGTAACGGAGTTTCGAAGTCGCTATGCAGGCTGTGTACTAATCAGTTTTTTATATAACAAACCTAATCCTGATTCTTTTAATAAATTTATTGAAGAAATGCGAGCAAGAATATTAACCGCCAGCCAAAATATAAAAATGGACAAACGCAGAATGCTGGTTATTGAATTAAAAGAGCTCGACAGGTTACGAAAAGAAGGTATTTTAGAAGCACACCATATTAAGCACGCACATGACCGAGTATCAAGTTTAAACTTTACACCTTAAAGATTTGCTAGTTAACTGCTTAGCCATCAAAACAAACTTCAACATAAAATTCGCCAGAATCACTATTGAACGGCATTAGAATATTTTGCCCATCTGCTTTATGAACTATTTCATGATCCTTGCCGGTAACAACAACCGGGGTTGCCATACCAATATCATAACCGGCCTCTTCCAGCTGAGCCTTGGCGCCACCAACAATCATATTAGTTAATTCACCAACCAGATCCGTAACAGTATCATTTACTTCAGTAACCGTTTCACCAAGCATTCTGTTAACTATCTCAAAGACCACGTTGGCAGGAAAGGTTATTGCCATTGAGCCATTTATTGTCTCTGTTGTCATGCCAATGATGCCAGATACATCACCCTGTGAGACATTACTGTTCTTTATGCTGGGTTTACCGGGAGTAACTTGAAGCATTGCCATTGTTGAGAGCACATTTGAAACTGATGACAAAAAAGGATTAATAATATCTGCTTTCATGCTTCCCCAATTAGAAAATTGTTCTTTCAAAAGACCTTATCGGCCTTCAGGAGAAATGGTTTAGGATAAAAAGCAGAAAATGAGTCTAATTTTAGCTAGAAAAAGTCAGTATAACTGCTAATGTGGATGTGCCACTCACTGCAGAGTGACACATATTACATTTTGTTTATCTTAAGCTGCAGATGCTTTATCTGTAGTCTTTGAAAACCCCAGGCCATCATCCTTTACGTTTATTTCAACATTATCGCCCGGCATAAACTCGCCCGCTAAGATTGCCTGAGCCAGTGGGTTTTCTATCAACTGCTGGATAGAGCGTTTTAAAGGACGTGCGCCATACACGGGATCAAAACCAGCCTGGCCTAACTTGTCTAAAGCTGCATCTGTTGTAGATAATACAATTTGTCTATCAACCAGTCTGCTAGCCAATAAGTCGACCTGAATTTTAGCTATCGCACGGATTTGTTCCTGTTGTAGTGGTTTAAAGACAACCGCATCATCTACACGATTAATGAACTCCGGTCTGAAGTGTTGGCTTACTTCAACCATGACCGCGTCTTTAATTTCGTTATAATCGACTATATCTGACTCTCGGTTCAGGATTAGCTCCTGAATTTGCTGTGAACCAAGGTTAGACGTCATAACAATAACGGTATTACGGAAATCGACTGTACGCCCCTGACCATCTGTTAAACGGCCATCATCGAGTACCTGTAACAAGATATTAAAAACGTCAGGGTGCGCTTTTTCAACTTCATCGAGTAAGACAACTGAATAAGGTTTACGGCGTACTGCTTCCGTTAAATAACCGCCTTCTTCATAACCTACATAACCCGGAGGTGCGCCAACCAGTCTTGCAACTGAATGTTTTTCCATAAATTCAGACATATCGATACGCACCATGGCATCTTCAGAATCAAATAAAAATTCAGCCAATGCTTTGGTTAATTCTGTTTTACCCACACCGGTTGGTCCAAGGAACAGGAAAGAACCATTTGGACGATTAGGATCAGACAAGCCGGCACGTGAACGACGAATTGCATCCGAGACAGATTGAACCGCTTCGTCCTGACCGATGACACGTGAGTGCAGTTCATCTTCCATACGTAGTAACTTGTCTCGCTCACCTTCAAGCATTTTAGAAACCGGAATGCCCGTCCACTTTGAAACGACTTCTGCAATCTCTTCATCAGTAACCGAGTTACGTAACAAAGTTGTTTCCTGCATTTCTACCTGAGCTGCCATATCCAGTTGCTTTTCAAGTTCTGGGATACGTCCGTATTGCAATTCTGAAACACGTGTTAAATCACCGGCACGTTTTGCCGCATCGGAATCCAGTCGAGCACGTTCAAGTTGTTCTTTAATATGCTGCGAACCCTGTAAAGCAGCTTTTTCTGCTACCCAGATTTCATCAAACTCTGAGTATTCTTTTTCCAGTGCATCGATATCTTGTTCCAGTTTATCCAGACGTTGTTGTGATGCACTGTCTTTTTCTTTCGATAAAGCTTCCCGCTCAATTTTTAATTGAATCAGTTTTCTATCCAGCTTATCCATCGCTTCCGGCTTGGAATCAATTTCCATTCGGATACGGCTCGCTGCTTCATCAATTAAATCAATGGCTTTATCAGGCAACTGTCTGTCAGAAATATAACGATGTGACAACGTCGCTGCTGAAACAATAGCTGGATCGGTAATATCTACACCATGGTGCACTTCATACTTTTCTTTTAAGCCACGTAAGATGGCAATGGTGTCTTCTACGGTTGGTTCATCAACCAGTACTTTCTGGAAACGACGCTCAAGTGCTGCATCTTTTTCAATGTATTGACGATATTCATCTAATGTTGTTGCGCCAATACAATGTAACTCACCACGAGCTAAAGCAGGCTTTAACATATTGCCTGCATCCATCGCGCCTTCGGCTTTACCTGCACCGACCATTGTATGAATTTCATCAATAAATAAAATGATCTGACCTTCTTGCTTGGCAAGATCGGATAATACAGACTTTAAGCGTTCTTCAAAATCGCCACGGAATTTTGCACCAGCGAGTAATGCACCAAGATCTAATGATAAAACACGTTTGTCTTTTATCCCGTCAGGTACTTCACCATTAATAATTCTTTGAGCAAGTCCTTCCGCAATAGCGGTTTTACCCACACCCGGTTCACCGATTAATACAGGATTATTTTTTGTCCGACGTTGTAATACCTGAATCGAACGACGAATTTCATCATCGCGACCAATAACAGGATCAAGTTTACCTTGCTCTGCACGCTCGGTTAAATCGATTGTATATTTTTCAAGTGCCTGACGTTGTTCTTCTGCATTAGGATCATCAACAGTCTGGCCACCACGCACTTGTTCAATGGTTTGTTCCAGAGCTTGTTTATTAGTACCGGCTTTTTTAAGTAAGTTACCAAGAGGGCTCTTATCATCCACAGCAGCCAGTACAAATAGTTCACTGGCAATATATTGATCTTTACGTTGCTGCGCGATTTTGTCTGTGAGGTTAAGCAGACGAGACAGGTCATTGGATAAGTGCACTTCACCTGTTGCATCACCAATAGTTGGTAAATTATCCAATGCTTCACCAAGCTGAGAACGCAACAAATTCATATTAACGCCACTTTGCATAAGCAAATGACGAACACTGCCACCTTCCTGATCAAGAAGCGCAGTCATTAAATGAACCGGTTCAATATAAGCATGATCACGTCCAACTGCCAGGCTCTGTGCATCAGCAATTGCAACTTGAAACTTACTGGTTAATTTATCCATTCTCATTCGTGAAACCTCACACACCTAAAAATTTAGCTAGAACATTTTGTCTTATAATTAATAGGGGCACTGCTTAGAATTTCAAGTGATATAAATCAAAAAAACGATACAAATAATATTTTTCAATATTAGAGCAATGAAAATTTAACATCAGGATAAGGGTACATCACATCAAGTGGCATACTTGTGCCGGGATTTAATACCAGACGCACATGTTCACGTTTAAACTCTCGAGCATTTGGTAAGCCACAGGAATGTGCTAACACATTCACTTCATGATTAACCCAATGTGCATACTGGCTAACACGCTTGGCCTTATCCTCAACTACTAAACCACGTACCATTTTCTTATTATGGGTTGTTATTCCTGTTGGACAAGTATCCTGATGACATTGCATAGACTGTATACAACCCAGTGAAAACATAAAACCACGAGCACTGGTAATAAAGTCCGCGCCCATACACAAGGCCCAGGCAACTTTCGCTGAATGCACCAGTTTTCCAGAGGCAATAACTTTTACTCGTTCTTTTAGATCGTACTGAATTAATGTATCTACCAGTATTGGAAGTGATTCGTTTATTGGCAATCCAACATGGTCGGCCAGCAATTGAGGTGCTGCACCCGTACCGCCATCACCGCCATCAACAGTAATAAAGTCCGGCGCAAAATCTCTACCACGACGATGTATTGCTTCACAGACATCACGTACTGGCTGCTCCGAACCAATGACCGCCTTATATCCTACAGGGCGACCAGTCACTTCCCGAATATGATTAATCATATTAAGCAAATCATCCGGCGACTTAATCTCTTTATGCCTGTTTGGGCTGCTAGAAACTTTACCTACCGGAATGCCACGTATTTTGGAAATTTCTTCAGTTACTTTGTTAGCAGGTAATACGCCACCACGCCCAGGCTTGGCACCTTGGGACATTTTTATTTCAAACGCTTTTACATTTTTGGAAACTTCGCGCAATTTGTCATCACTTAAATTTCCTTCGGTATCACGCACGCCGTATTTAGCTGTGCCCACCTGAAAAACTATGTCGCAATCACCTTCTAAATGAAAAGGGGATAACCCTCCTTCGCCAGTATTCATCCAAATTCCACTTTCACCGGCACCTTTAGATAAGGCACGCACCGCTGCGGATGAAATTGCGCCATAACTCATACCAGAAATATTAAATAATGATTTCGCCTCAAAAGGCTTTTCGCATTGCTCACCAATCGTAACACTGGGTGTGGGAGTGTATTCTTCTTCTAGCAGGGGGTAAGCCGCAGATACAAAGATAACCGAGCCTGTTTCACGTAAATCGTTCGTTGAACCAAAACCAAGTAATCCACCTAGCCCTTTTGCAGTCCGATAAACCCAGGCACGCGTGGCTCGATTAAATGGTTGCTCCTCGCGATCGTGAGAAAAAAAGTATTGTCGAAAGTATTCTCCAAGCTTTTCAAATCGGTAACGCATTCTGCCGATGATTGGGAAGTTCCGTCTAACGGTATGCTTGGTCTGGGTAATGTCTTGCACATACATAATGGCAAGCCACGCCACAATAATGACTAAAATAGCAACAACAACCGACCAACCCCAATGGGCTAACCACTCCATGTTCCACTCCTGTGACAAATTTATTGTTTTATCAAACTCTTATGTCGGCCAGAGAGGAAATTAGTTTAATTTAAAAGGGGTTTGAATGTTTTTTAGTGTAAATGAGAATGGGCAACAAAAATAACGAGGACACCTGAGCAAATAAGCACCATTTGTTGAATACCAGCTGAAAGCTGGGTCCGCTTATGAAGGCCTGGGATTAAGTCCGCGACTGCTATATAGATAAAGCTGGAGGCAGCAATAGCAAGAATATAGGGTAGAGCAGACTGTAAGTTTGCCAGGCTATAATAAGCCAGCAATGCCCCTACAACGGTGGTTAAGCTTGCCAATACGTTAAAAATCAATGCCTTAGATTTGGAAAAACCACTGTTAAGCAACACCGCAAAATCACCCACTTCCTGCGGAATTTCGTGGGTTGCAACGGCAACACTGGTCACAATCCCAAGATGGATATCGGTCATAAATGCAGCAGCGATCAAAACACCATCTATAAAATTATGAATACCGTCGCCTATCAGCACCAGGGTGCCGGCCGTTTTGTGGGAGTGCTCCAGATGGTCTGGGTGAGCTTCACAATGATCTGAGTGACAATGTCGCCAGATCACCAGTTTTTCCATGACAAAAAACGCCAACAAGCCCAATAGTATCGTGATACCCAGGTGATGCACATCCAGTTTGTTTTCTCCACTAAGACTATGTGGGATCAGCGCAAGGAACGCAGCGCCCAATAAAGCGCCAATAGCAAAACTCACCAAATGGGGAATGCTGCGTGAACGAACACTATCCGGCAAAGTTAAAAACGTCGACGCAGCAATCACACTGAGTATGCCACCCAATAAACTAAACAGAATAATCCAAAGCAATAAACTCATGTCGTGTTATCCACGCTTTAATATAAATAATAAGGCTGGGTATCTTATAGTATTTTCGAGCCAATTACATAGTTTAGGTTTAAACCATAAACGAATAACCCAAACCTGCCAGCGCGCGCATACCCAGTACTAACATAATCCCTATTATGAATCTAAACAGAGCTACGAACGCATCAACCCCAATGCAGCTGTAATACCCGTTAGCTGTACGGTAAAACTGACCTCATTTCGCGTCACTTCCATCACCGGTGCGCCTATACACACTAACTTAACCAAACCATTGTAGCCATGCGCCCAGTATTAGCGCCATCACGCCGATAAGAAAAAAATCGTTCTTTATCCTTGTAAGTACAAAAATCTTCTGTTGTGATTTGTTCCACCTTTACACCAAGCTCGTTTAACTGTAACTGCGCAGCATACGAACTATCTAACAAAAAGTGATCTGCTTGTTGCGACGTAAATGCTTTTTCTAGAATCGCATCCTGTTCAATAAAGGCATTTTTTACATCCTGCCCAACCTGATACGCTTTAGCACTGATCGCAGGACCTATCCAGACACGAATATCTTCCATTTGCCCATCAAATTCACTCACATATTTTTGAACAAGCTTTTTTAATATCCCGTTAGCAATGCCTTTCCAACCCGCATGCACAGCTGCAACCCAGGTTGCCTGTTTATTACAAAATAATACGGGTAAACAATCTGCGGTCATCACACAACAAATGATATTTTTTTCGGTTGTATAAGTAGCGTCAGCCTTAAAGTTCTGATTATGATTTTGTTGTGTAAGTTGTATAACCTTGTCACTATGTACCTGCTCTAACCAGGATGGCTCGTTTGGCAGTTGCATTTCCTGCTTTAAAAGCATTCGATTTTTATTAACGTTCTCGCTGTTATCATGTACATGCAATGCCAGATTCATACTGCCCCATGGCGCCAGGCTCACCCCACCCTGCCGCGTTGTCGAAAAAGCTTTAACCTTTTCTGGCACCGACCAGTTGGGCCTAATAACATTCAGTCTTGATTTCAACTGGTTCATAACACCTCCAGCTGAAGTAATAGTTGTTGAATATCTTCGGCAATAGGTGCCTGCCAACTCATGAGCTGCTTGCTTGTTGGATGTTGCAACGTAAGTTTATAAGCATGTAAAGCCTGGCGTTTAAAACCCTGTATAGCCTTACGTAATTGTTCACTACAATCTTTGGGAATTCGTGTTCGACCACCATAAACCGGATCACCCACAATTGGGTAATGAATGTAAGCCATATGCACACGAATCTGATGAGTACGACCTGTTTCTAGTTTTACATCCAGCAAGGTATAGGCCTTATAACGTTGCCTGATTCGATAATGCGTTACTGCATGCTTGGCACCCGTGTCATATTCATTAAGTACTGCCATTCTTTTTCGATCAACCTTATGTCGACCAATTGGCGCATCAACCGTTCCCCCTGCTGTCATTTCACCTTGCACCAATGCAACATATTCTCGTGATATTTCTCTGGCCTGCAAGCTTTCTACAAGATTGTTATGCGCGCTTAAGGTTTTTGCTACGACCATAATGCCCGAGGTTTCTTTATCCAGACGATGCACAACACCGGCACGTGGCAAATTTTCTGCCTGGGGTACGTGATAAAGCAATGCATTACACAAAGTACCGGATGCATGACCTGGCGCAGGGTGCACAACCATACCAACGGGTTTGTTAATTACCAAAATATCGTTATCTTCGTGAATAATATCCAGAGGAATTGCTTCAGGCTGCCATTGAACTTCAACATCCGCTTCAACTTTGAGTGTTATTCTTTCACCAACGTAGACCTTGTCTTTAGCCTTGCGTTGTTGTTCTTCCACCGTTACCCGCCCAGCCTTAATCCATTGCTGTAGTCGTGCACGGGAATACTGTTCGAACAAGTGACTCATTACCTGATCAAGACGTTTGCCGGTAACAGATTCAGGTACAATCGCTGTTAATATTTGTGACTCTTGTTGCATAATAAGGTTTAATTTAGCTCCGGTTTTTATATAAATCGTTCCTAAACAGGCATTTAATCTACAGACCCTTTAATCTAAAGATATGGAGGAGTATACTGTTTGGCTTATCATTCGTCACAACCATAAGAAGTAACGAGACACTATGAACCAACTCTGCTGGCCACGTTTTATAACTAATGCTTTCCTGCTTGTATTTTTTCTGTTTTCACTACAGGGGTGTTCTACTCTCGATAATGAGTCACTCCCAGAAGATATTACCGCCGCTGAACTGTACAAAGAAGCAAAAAAACATCTGAATGACACCAATTACGAAGATGCTATAAAACTCTACGAGCAAATTGAGTCACGTTTTCCATACGGAAAATATGCCCAACGCGCACAGCTCGAAATTGCTTATGCCTATTATAAAGACGATGAGCCTGAAACAGCGATTCTGTCTGCCGACCGTTTTATAAAACTCCATCCTAATCACCAGAATGTTGACTACGCTTACTACCTTCGTGGTCTGTCTGCATTCGATCTAAACAGCTCATTTTTTAGAGACCTATTTAATCAGGATCTTGCCGAACGTGATCCCAAAGCTGCCCGCCAGGCCTTTAAATACTTTGCTGAGCTGATAACAAAGTTTCCTAAAAGCCAATACCGTAATGACTCCATCAAACGCATGAAATCCTTAAGAGATAATCTTGCTCGCTACGAAATACACGTTGCTAAATACTACTTAAAAAGAAATGCCTATCTTGCAGCCATTAACCGTGCAAAATATGTTTTGCAACATTATCCTAAAACTAAATCCGTACCGGATGCGCTGGGATTAATGATATTGGGATACCGTAAACTGGGCCTGACAGATTTGGAAAAAGATGCCTTAAGAGTATTGCAGTTAAACCACCCTAACCACAAAGCTACGCTAGACGCACTGCAAAACTAATATGCTATAAAACCTGAGTGATTAATAATCACTAAATTGCATCGTTATCCGTTTCACCTGTACGAATACGAATAACTTTTTCAATATTAGACACAAAGATTTTGCCATCGCCAATTTTACCAGTGCGCGCCGCATTTGTAATAGCTTCAACACAACTATCGACAAGATCTTCGGTAATGATGACTTCAAGCTTAACTTTTGGAAGAAAATCAATAACATACTCAGCACCACGATAAAGTTCAGTATGCCCTTTCTGGCGTCCAAAACCTTTCACCTCGGTAGCTGTCATCCCTGTTACGCCAATATCTGACAACGCCTGACGTACATCGTCTAATTTAAAAGGTTTGATAATTGCTTCTATTTTTTTCATTGTTATATCCTTCGGCAATTTAGTAATCTGGCCTGTCAGATTTTAAAGTATTGTAAATCATGAGATTAACTGTATTTAAATCTAATTTCCACAGTTAAATCAAGCTATGCTAAATTCAAAAAACCATGTTAGGCTTAAAGATGTATTAGTACATTCTAATACATGAGAAGAACTTAGCTTTAAGTAATAATATTGTGATGGAATAATCAGGAATAACAATGTCTTTAAATAACTTAACAGCAATAAATGTTACCGAAAATGCTATTCGAGAAGAGATGAAAGTGTTACCAGAAATTTACCCAGACGCTGAAATAGATAGACGGGTTAATTTTATCAAACAAACATTACTGAACTCTGGATTAACGCATTTAGTCCTTGGTATAAGTGGAGGCATCGACTCCTGCACATGTGGGCGTCTGGCCCAACTTGCTATTGATCAACTCAACGCCGAACTGCCAGATAAGCCCTATTCATTTGTTGCCATCCGCTTACCTTACGACGTACAAGCTGACGAGGCAGATGCCCAGTTATCTCTGGACTTTATCCAGCCAACACATAGTATTGCCATTAATGTCAAACCTGGTTCAGACGGTTTGCATAATGAAGCCATCCACTCTTTACAACTACAATCTCTACTACCTGATAACCCTTCTGCACTGGACTTTGCTAAAGGCAACGTCAAAGCACGTGCACGTATGGCTGCACAATATGATGTTGCCGGGATACTCGGTGGTCTGGTAATTGGTACTGACCATTCAGCGGAAAACATCACCGGATTTTTTACCAAGTACGGTGACGGTGCCTGTGACCTCGCTCCGTTATTTGGTTTAAGTAAAAGACAGGTTAGGCAACTGGCTAAAACGTTGGGTGCACCACAGGTACTCATTGAAAAAACACCAACCGCTGATTTAGAGTGTCTATCTCCTGGTAAAGCAGATGAAGATGCATTGGGTTTGAGTTATGAGCAAATTGATGACTTTCTCGAAGGCAAACCGCTAGATAAAAATGTAAAACAACGCATTATCGATGGCTATATCAAAACACAACATAAGCGTCAGCCCATCTTGACCATTTACGATGACTAAACAGATCTGCACTTAAATAAAAGCACATTTTACAATCTGTTCTATAGCCTTATAGCTCACATAACGCTATGATTAATATACAAAACTAAAGACCCACAAGAATTATGAATCTTATCCGTTTACTTGTTATCGTTGCCATTATCTGGCTGGTTTACCGCATATACCAAAACTGGCAGGCAGCTAAACCCGTCAGTAGCAAAAAAACTAAAACACCGCCAATTGAAGATATGGTGCAATGTTCAAAGTGTGGCGTACACTTGCCGGCAAATGAAGCACTTAAATCCGGCGACAAGTTTTACTGTAGTGAATCACACAAAGATTAAGCCATAAATTGAACTAAGTGTACGTTTATCAATGGCGACTAAAAATACATTCACTCTTAATCCACCAACATTAAACGCAAAACTGGGCGAGCAACATATCGATGCCTGGAAACCACTGGCTTATTTAAATATTTATCGAACAGGATTGTCAGTCCTGTTTATTTTCCTGGCAATTACTCAAACAACATTTCACCCATTAGGAAGTATTAACGAAAAGCTTTTTACCCAAACCAGCCTTAATTATCTGGTTATTGCTTGTCTGTTCTGGATTACTATCTATTTAAAAAAACCAAACCAGACTATACAAACTCACATCACTGTTCTGGTTGATTGTGTTGCAACATTATTATTAATGCATGCCAGTGGTGGTATCCAGACTGGCCTGGGGACATTATTATTAATCACCGTTGTTGGCAACAGTATGATAGTTCAATTGCGATCAGCATTGTACTTCGCTGCGGTTGCCACTATTACCCTACTCGCGCATCAATTGTTTAGTCACTATACAAGTAGTGAGTCAACTTCAAACTATACGTATGCTGGAATTCTTGGTCTGATATTTTTTGCCGCGGCGATTATTTCTCATCAACTATCCTTACGCTTAAAAGAAAGTGAAGCACTTGCAGTAAGACGTGGTGTTGACCTTGCGAATATGTCGCAGTTGACCGAGCATATTATTCAACGTATGCAAACTGGGATTCTGGTCGTTGATAATGAGCACGATATTCGTCTTATTAATGAGTCAGCCTGGCATATGCTCGGCATGCCTTCTACCAGTCACCCACCGAATCTGGCTAAGCTAATTCCGGAACTTGCTCAACAGGTAGATAACTGGAAAAAGAATACAGAACTCAGTCCACAGGTTATCCGTCCAACACCGCTACATGCTAACGTTATGCCTCGCTTTGCTAATATTTCTCAGGATGGTCAGTCCGGTTTATTGATCTTTCTGGAAGATACTTCAGTTATGGCTCAACAGGCGCAACATTTACAACTGGCAGCACTCGGCAGGTTAACAGCCAGTATTGCACATGAAATTCGAAATCCATTAGGTGCAATCAGTCATGCCGGACAACTATTAGATGAATCGCCTAATCTTGATAAACATGACAAGCGTCTGACCCAAATCATTGCTGATCAATCTGCTCGCATGAATACAATCATTGAAAATATTATGCAATTAGGTAGAAGAGATCATTCACGGCCAGAAATATTTGAGTTAAGAAACTTTTTACAAAAATTTGTTTCTAGCTTTACAACAAACCAGCAAATCGATCATGAACTAAAAGGAGAACAAGACAACAATCCAGAAGAAATTTTTGTCGATATTCAACCGAATGATGTAAAAATAAGATTTGATATTTCACATCTGGAACAAATTTTAACTAACCTTTGTGAAAATGGCTTACGACATAGCCAAAATTACGAAGGCAATCCAAAAGTTGAATTACGTGGAGGGATAACACCAGAGTTTAACCGCCCGTTTCTGGATATAATTGATCATGGCGACGGTATGGATACTGAAACAGCACAGCATATTTTTGAGCCCTTTTATACAACCGAGGCAACCGGAAGTGGCCTGGGATTATATATTTCGCGTGAGCTAGCTGAGTGTAACCAGGCAAGAATGAATTATATACCTGTTGCAACAGGCGGCAGTTGTTTTAGAATTACCTTCCAGGATCCCAGACGTAGTATAAGTTAATGAGTAGCCAGTCTCCTTTTACAGCTTTAATTGTTGATGATGAGCCCGATATTCGCGAGTTATTGGAAATTACATTGTCACGTATGGATATTGAAACTCAAGCCGCAGCAGATATCACTCAAGCCAAAGACATGCTTGAACAATCTGAATTTGATTTATGTTTAAGTGACATGAAACTGCCTGATGGTAACGGCATCGATCTGGTGCGTCATATAGCTGAAAATTACCCTCAACTACCGGTTGCAATGATAACAGCACACGGCAATATGGAGTCCGCTATTGAAGCGCTTAAAGCCGGTGCATTCGACTTTGTATCAAAACCCGTTGACCTTAAAATGTTGCGTAATCTGGTATCCAGTGCACTTGAGCTGCAAAAAAAATCTGAAGATAAAGAACTTCATTCAGAACAAGCACTACTTGGAACATCTAAAGTCATTGAAGAGACACGAAAAACCATTGTTAAACTGGCTCGTAGTCAGGCACCGGTTTACATTAGCGGTGCATCCGGTTCAGGCAAAGAGCTGGTTGCAAGACTAATCCATGATAATGGTGCAAGAAATGAAAAACCATTTGTACCGGTTAATTGTGGAGCGATTCCATCTGAACTGGTTGAAAGTGAGTTCTTTGGCCATAAAAAAGGCAGCTTTACCGGCGCAACAACTGATAAAGCAGGACTGTTTCAAGCAGCCGATGGCGGTACTTTATTTTTAGATGAAGTTGCTGACCTGCCTCTTTCCATGCAGGTAAAACTTTTACGCGCAATCCAGGAAAAGTCCATTCGCCCCATCGGACATCAGGCTGAGATTCCAATTAATGTTCGGATTTTAAGTGCAACACATAAAAACTTACATAAACTGGTAGAAGAAGGTGAATTCCGACAGGACTTATTTTATCGTATTAATGTGATTGAATTAAAAGTACCATCACTACACGAGCACCCGGAAGATATACCTTTACTATCACAACACTTCTTACGCAAAATTGCCAAGGAATGGCAAACCGATGTAGCCAAACTTTCAGCTCCAGCCATTAAAGCGCTGCAGGAATATCAATTTCCTGGAAATGTGCGCGAACTTGAAAATATACTGGAACGCGCAATGACTCTTTATGAAGGCAATAGCATTTCAGTTGATGACTTACAGTTACCAAAAGATAAAGTACAGGAAGTTTCACAAAGCGATGTAAGCAGTGATAACTTAAGTCTTGATCCCACACTAATGAATACTGAAAGAGAAGCTATTATCAAGGCATTAGAACAAACAAAATACAATAAAACAGCTGCCGCAAAACTTCTCGGTATCACTTTCAGAGCTTTACGTTATCGAATAAAGAAACTTGGCATTGAATAAATAGATTACCAGTTTCTCAATTTTCCATTTGTTCGATAACGATATTTACCGGCTGAATCACGACGTCCGCCTATAAAGCGTAAACCATTTACAAGATCAGCTGAAGCACTGTTTCGTGCACCCAGCCCAAGGTTCACAGAATAACTACCATTACCATTAAGTCTAACATTACCATCCAGTATCAAAGGACCACCGCCTTGATCCGTCAAGGCCAGCTGAGTACCTGAGTCTTTTGGCGTTGCCTTAATTAAAATGTCACCATAGTCAATCTTCTGAGGTGAAATCAGACGTGCTTTCGAAACAACAATACGTGACTTCAGGTTAATTCTTTGTCCCTGAACCAGCAACATTTCATCGATATGCAAATTAATATCACCGCCAAATCTTGCAGGCATGCCATACATTAATGGCGCGAGTGAATCAGCAGAGAATGCACCGGTAAAATTTTTAACGGTTAAATCACCGGATAAAGAAACACTAACAATACCTGACCCCGAAGTATTCAACCCCGTTACAGTTTTATCATTAAATTTAATATCAAGCACCGCCTCAGCCAGTAGTAAAGGTAAAACTTTCAGGTTCCACTTCAACTGCCCAAGATTAACACTTGATACTCGAACATTCGCAGCTGAGCCGCTCCAGATAGTACCATCAACAGCAGTAATTTGAACTTGACGATTTAATTGTGGATTGGATTTAACAAATGAAGCAATTATGCTTGCAGGAAATGTTACTATCAAAAAAACTAAATAACAAAAAACTGCAAACACGCCATAACGTAAATATTTACGTTTTAACTTTTGTTTACGCTTTCTTGATTTACTTTTTACTTTCTTCTTTTTAAAACCAATCATGGCGATTCCAGATACACGCTGACATTAACCCGACCGACTGTAGGCTGACGATCCACTGTCAATTTGGTTACAATAACCCCACTTCCCGTTACCAATTGATCTAACCATCTCATTACGTTATCAAACGGAACATTGTCCATCGATACGCGAACGTTATTACTACTATCCGCTTTAGTTTTAAGCGCAGAGGATAAACCGTTACGTCTGGCAGTTGTATTAATCAGGTTATTAAGAAACTGTCGTCCAGGTTGAGTCGTAATATTACTTGTGCCACGTAAGCTTTTAATCTCACTTGCCTGCTGCTGCATAGTTATTAACTGCTTTTTCTGAGACTGCACTCTGACTTTTGTATTATCAAGATTCTCAGAAAAAGGTTTCCATATAAATTGATAGGGAATAAACAGCCCTAATAAAACGAGCATCGCAATAATCAAATTTCGTTCACGGGCATCAAGAGTATTAAAATATTCTTTTAACGCATTCATGCACTTTTACCTTTTAATCTCTAACCGGCTAACGACTCTATCTTTATTCTGTGATGCGGATTTAACTTCAACTTTCATACCTGCTTTATCTGCAAGATTTTTCTCGAGCTGGTTTAAAGCGTTAAAATTTTTCACATCTGATTCAAGATCGATTCGACCATTTTGGTAGCGCAATGATTTTATATACATTCCCGGAGTTGCTCTCAGAATAGGAGATATTTTCGTCAGCATCTCCGTAAGGCTTGACTGACTATTGCCTGAAAGTTTTTGTAACTCCTGATACTTCTGCAACATTTGAGCTGGCGCATTAACAACCCGCTTCGCTTGTGGGAAAGTTTTCTTATACAGTGTCTCCATTGAACGGTTTAACTTATTACTTTCATTGCTTAAAGAAACATATTCAATAATATTAAGAGTAAGATTTAATACAATAAACACTGCCAACATAGCTGCTGCCGGATACCATTTACGCAAGTGACCACGAACTTTTTCCTGGCGACTAAATTCACCGGACAATAAATTAACAGGTGCTTCATAATCAAAATACTCTGCTAACCAGGTTAAGCTATCGCCTTCAAAGTTATTGACATGCAACTCGATGCCTGAGTCCAAACTAAAGTCATCTGAATTAATATTGATGTCCCGACAATCAATAATATCTATACGTTCAGGTGTAACACCTTCTGCATCGGTAATTGTTGTACCCAACAATTGATTTAAGTTGCTATGGTCAACTGCAAAACCGGAGTGCACCCCGGTACGCACGATAGAACGTGTATCTTCCAGCAAAATAGTCCAGGTCCCAATAGATGTAGATAAGGCCAGGGTATCCGGCACCATAACATCGACACGTAAACCTAACTCATCACAGACATCACTCCAGCGGATCATTTTTTCTTTGTTAACAATGGCAACCACATAATTACCATTACCATGACGTGGACCAAGCACAAAATGTAAACCATTTACATCATCAATAAGCTGATCTTCTAATGCAAAAGGTAATGCAGCCATTAAACGCTGGCGATTTTGTCCTGGTAATGCAACATCGGTTATAACAACATCTTCTCCTGGCACGATAACAATAACACGTGCATCACGTGCAGCTTTTGCTGCAGACGTTAACGAACCTTTTATCATCGTTCCCATCGGCTTACCATTATTACACAGGATCCAGCGACCATGAGGCGAACCATCATCACCTAATTTTATTGAATCCATAAAAATAAACAGCTCACGTGCCATTTATATTCTCCGTTGACTGCGTAATAACACTTTTACTTTACCATTTTGATCGCGATGAATAATACTATACAACTCACTTTTTGAATTACCTATAATTGAACGCGCCTGCAATAAAAAAAATTCACTTGTCACAGAAAGAAGGTTCTTGTCTATTTTCTTGCCTTTTAACGCGTCATGACTTAAAAATTCATTAACTGACTTATAACCGTCTTTATCTCTATCCTTCACTAGATCTTCGGCCTCAGTCAAACTAATCTGATTTGATAACATACTAATTTGAGTCGCTTCTGCAGTATTAACATTTAAAGCCGTACTAACAGGTAATGCAGTTATATACGGCTCTATTTTTTTATACTTTTTATAATCAAACCCTTTGACTAAAACTAATTCCGACGCACTTGCCATCAAATTGTTTGCAGCACGATATGGTTTAGCCGAATTTAAATACTCGCCATCTTCGGCACCGGCTGTTGCTATGGGGTCAAGATCTTTATCTATCCAGTCAACGATTGCATCGGTTAAATCAACCGGAATATCTTTTTCAATAAATAAGTTTCTTAAAGTTTCTATGTTTACAGCGTCGGGATTACCCGCCTTTAAAAGGTTATTAATATTAAAACGCCCCTGCAGGTCTTTAACTTTCCCCTGTATGACACCACCCTCAACTGGAATAGGTGGAAGTTCCGTCGCCCAATCATCGTTAAGCGAATCTGTTTTATTATCCTTAGAATCTTTAACTAATATATTTTTTGCCCAGTCTTCCGCACCAAGCAAATACATATAGGCTTGCTCATTGTTCAGTAAATTACCTGTTCTACGCGTACTCAACTGCTGTTGAGATGCCAGGCCTGTTGCAATAATTGTCATTAACGCAACCATAAGCAATACCATAATTAAGGCAATACCTTTTTGTTGATTTGTTGTTTGCTTAAGTATTTGCATGTTTACATCTAATTACATTAAACCTGTGGTAAAACAAATATACGTGTAAAGCGACCCCAGTCTTCCAGCTCAAATGTGACTTCAATTACCTTCGGAAACTCTGTCGTTGTTCCACCGTTTGATTGGGGTGGCCACGCTGTAAGCCACTCATCACCTTGTGCGTTATTCGTTGCACTTGCTGCCTGCAAAAATCTGAAATTCATTGCAGACATTTTATTCAATACCAACATTCTTGTCGGCTTAGTATCTTCTGCTCTGTCCAGTATATTCCACTGATAACGGTATAGCTTATCCTCTTCCAGCCCATAAGCAACCCGTTGTAATTCACTACGCTGTAAACCTGCCGGGTTTGGATAACCTGCCCGTGTTAATTCTAATTTATATTGACCAATATCATTTGATTGCAATACATTTAAATCATCACCATATTCACCACGTACTGATCGATTTACTAACTGTCTGGCATCACGACTAAAATGCATAAACGCTAACTGCAGCTCTGTTAACCGTTCTGTATATTTATCCGTGTCGGAGCGTATATTAAGTATCTCTCTCAATCCGCCAAACACCATCACTGACATAACAGCAAAAATACTAATTGCCACCAATAATTCCAGCAATGTAAAACCAGACTGCTTTTTTTTCATTGTAATGTTCATGTTACTTTTCTTAAAAAAGCAGTTAATTTTGCAATTGGTTGCGTCTTATTGTTTTTATCTTTCTCTTCTTTAAAGACGCTTACTTCAACCCGGCGAATATCTTTATCTTCAGTTGCAATAATATTGGCAACCCAGAACCATTCCTGTGTCCCCATCATTTGTTGCCCCGATGTTCTGCCAATAGATGGAAATAAATTCTGAGATCGCCATTCGTTTGTTTTATTAATCGCAACCCACTGAGCAAATGTTTTATCACGTAAATAGTTTGCGTTATTTACCTTACCTGCAGAACCCTTTACAAGCGCAGTAACAGCAAGCGCGACAATCAGCAATGACACCATTACTTCTAAAAGCGTAAAACCCTTACTCTTATTACATCTCACAAAATGTCTGTCCGCAAATAAAGTCATTTAAACATCCTTCTCACGTTCTAACTTCAATTTGCCATTAGCCGTTCCCGTTAACACATAAAACTCATCCAAATCATTAATTTTAAGTGTCAAATCAAACGGGGTAAACTCACCACTTGATAAAATATAAATTCGAATAGGTTCATCATTATCTTTAGCTGTATTGAGCGCGAGCTGGGCGTCTTCTATCTTCAAGTCCAGTTCAATCCCAGCGGTTAAACTACGCTTCCTAAATATTTTATCCTCTTTTATATCTATCCATTTATCATCATCAAATTGTTTAAACACATAACCATCGCTTTCCAGTTCTAGTGCCATTTCTTTTGACTGTAATATCGATTCTTCCTGCGCTAATTTAATTAAACCATGCAAACGCTGAGATTCCTGTTGCAGCTTGTCTGATAAACCGCCATCACCAAAAGCAAACATACCAAGGCTTAACATTATTCCCATGATTGCGATCACAACCATGATTTCGATTAATGTAAATCCCCTGGTTCTATTGCAAACCCATTTTTTCCTGATAAATCTCCTGCTTTGCATTCTTTATTTCCATCACAGAATAATTGTAATGATTATTCAATATTCCAGTTACCAATATCATCGTCACTTTGTTGTTGGTCTGGGCCATAGGAATAAATGTCAACTTTCCCCCGTACTCCCGGGCTTAAATACAAGTACGGATTACCCCAGGGATCATTCTTTAACTTTTTAATATAACCATCGGTTTTATAATTCTTTGGTTCCGGGGTACCAGAAGGTTTTGTTACCAGCGATTCCAGGCCCTGATCCGTTGTTGGATAGGTAAAGTTATCTAACTTATAGCGATCGAGTGCAGATTCTAATGAGGTAATATCCTGCTTCGCTTTTATGATTCGCGCTTTTTCTGGTTCATCCATAATGTTCGGTAACACAACTGCACCTAAAATACCCAGGATAACAACAACAACCATCACTTCGATTAAGGTAAAACCCTGTTGCTGCTTATTTATTAAAAAATTTCTAACTGACTTGTTTTGTTTCATTTTAATTTCCTAAAACTCTAAAATTTTATTGTACTAGCTGGTTTAAGTTGAAGATTGGTAACAATATGGCAAGTACGATTAATAATACAACGACACCCATCACCATAATTAACAATGGTTCCAGTAGACCCATTAAGGTGGATATTAATGTTTCCAGCTCTTGTTCCTGATTCACTGATGATCGCTCCAACATTGAATCCAGGTTACCACTCACCTCACCACTGGCAATTAAATTAACAACAATAGGTGGAAAGTAACCACTCACATCCAGTGACTTAGCCAGGTTGGAACCTTCTCTCACTCTTAAACCAGCATCTAATATAGCATGGCGCATTGGCAAATTTTCGACGACTTGCCCTGATATTTTCAATGCTTCCAGTAATGGGACACCACTGGCAACCAATATACTCAATGTTCTCGTGAAGCGGGCCGTATTACTTCCCCTCACCAACCGTCCAACAAGCGGAAGTTTTAACCATAACTCATGTATTTTTTCTTTACTTGCCGGTTGTTTATACAACATGCTAAAAGCTGCAACACTAATAAATATTATCCCAATAAGAACAAAGTAGTAATCCCTCAATAAGTCACTGGTTCCTATCATAAAGCGAGTAATGGCTGGCAGTGTTTGCCCGGAATCTTCAAATACTTTGACAACTTCTGGCACAACATAAGCGAGCAAGAAAGAAACAATAGCAATTGCCATAACCGTTAAAATAGCCGGGTAAAACAACGCCATACGTATTTTGTTCTGTAATTGCTGACGTCCTTCCGTGTAATCGGCCAAGCGCTCTAAAACTATATCGAGGTGTCCGGTTTGTTCACCTGCTGCTACCGTGGAACGATAAAGATTACTAAAAATATGCGGAAACTGTTTCATGCCATCGGCTAATGAATGTCCTTCTAAAATTTTAGAACGTATACCAAGAATAAGGCGTTGTAACCTGGGCTTTTCAGTTTGCTTTGCTACCGTTGCGGTGGCTTCGTCCAGCGGCAAACCTGATTTAGTAAGCGTTGCAAGTTGACGTGTAATTAAAGATAAATCGGCAGCGCTAATACTGCGCTGAATACTTAGGCCACTCGATTGAGCTGTTTCTCGTTCTGCTGCCTCATCAACACTGACAGGTAATAATCCCTGTTCTCGAAGCTGTTGACGCACATGTCTGGCTGAATCTCCCTCAACAACGCCCTTCTTTTTGCGACCATTCGCATCTAGAGCAACGTATTCGAAAGCAGCCATCGACTAGACTTCCTCATGTGCAACACGTGTTATTTCTTCTAATGAAGTATCACCTGATAAAACACGGCGTATACCATCTTTACGTAAATTCCCAGACATAGTTCTTACATGTATTTCTATCTGTTGTTCACTCGAACCATCGTGAATCATCGTACGTAAAGTGTCATCCACTTCTATTAATTCGTACACGCCTAAACGTCCTTTGTAACCGAGATTATTACATTCATCACAACCTAACGGTTCGTAAATAGTCGGAGGCCGTTCTGGCGCGACATTAAGAGCCAGACATTCAGCAACATCAGCCGTTTTTGGTTGCTTACATGATTCACATAAAGTACGTACCAGTCGTTGAGCAAGCACACCAAGTAAACTGGAAGATAGCAGGAAGGGTTCAACACCCATATCGCGTAAACGCGTAATCGCACCAATCGCTGTATTGGTATGTAACGTAGAAAACACCAGGTGGCCGGTTAAACTAGCCTGTACTGCTATTTGCACAGTTTCCAGATCACGTATCTCACCCACCATCACCACGTCGGGATCCTGACGTAAGATTGCCCGTAAGCCACGCGCAAAGGTCAACTCAACTTTTGAATTAACCTGTGTTTGTCCAATGCCATCAATATAATATTCGATTGGATCTTCAACCGTCATAATATTACGGCTTGCATCATTTAAACGTTCTAACGCAGCATAAAGTGTGGTTGTTTTACCAGAACCGGTTGGCCCGGTTACAAGAAAAATACCATGTGGTCTTCGTATCAAACGGTCAATTGTTACGGTTGTTTCTACAGCCATGCCCAACTGAAACAAATCAAGTCGACCAGCTTGCTTGTCTAATAAACGTAACACCACACGTTCACCATGACCGGAGGGCAATGTTGATACACGCACATCCACTGCACGACCAGCAATACGTAACGAGATCCGGCCATCTTGCGGTAAGCGTTTTTCTGCTATATCCAGCTTAGCCATTACTTTGATACGCGATGTAATAAGTGGCGCAAGAACACGTTGAGGTTGCAACACTTCACGCATTACACCATCGACTCGCATCCTTACCAGTAAACGATTCTCGAAAGGTTCGATATGAATATCCGATGCGTTTTGTTTTACTGCCTGCGTTAACAAAGCATTAATTAAACGAATAATTGGTGCATCGTCTTCTGTTTCAAGTAAGTCTTCTGTTTCAGGTAAGGCTTCTGCAATACTTTCTAAATCAAGTTCATCACCAATACCTTCCATCATTCCCATTGCTTCATCAGAATGAGACTCATAACTGACCTGCAATAATTTTTCGAACTCTGCTTTTTCAACTGTTTTTATTTCCAGTGGCACACCATAGTGGCGACGGAGTTCTAATAAAATTTGGGTATTAACATCAGGGATATGCGTTACTTCAACATGCTCGTCGTATAAGCCTGTTACTAAAACGCCATGACGTTTTGCAAATGAAAAGGAAAGTAATGCTCGAGTACCAGCACTTCTTTCGGTTGTTGCGAGATCATTCAAGTGACTTTGCCTCTATTGTTCTAAAGGCTCATCGACTGTAGGCGGTAACGTTGTCGCTACAGGCTCTGTTTCTTTTACGTCCTTGTTTGCAGCCTGATTATCGCCATCTGGAGGCATACGAATACCACTGGAATCAATTGAAGAAGATTGATCAACTGCAGTGATTGCTGGTGGCATTACAATGCTATCGTCAGCCTCAACAGTCTCTTCATATTTTGGTGGCAATGTTAAAAATTCTTTCATTTCGGGTAGTAGTGGTGACACTTCATCGTCCATTAATGAGACGCCATTTTCCCGTACAGCTAGCTGCTTAGAACGAATATAGTTATATTTTTCGTTAGTCAGGCTTTTAACCATCGCATCATCCTTCATGATTTGCGGATGAATAAATATCATCAGGTTTGTTTTAACCTTGGTTGTTTTATTATATCTAAACAATAACCCAAGAACTGGTATATCACCTAATACTGGCACACGTTGCTCATCTTCCTGTAAGCTTTCTTCGATAAGACCACCTAAGACAACGACCCCACCGTCTTCTACCATGACTGTTGTCGTAATAGCACGTTTGTTGGTAATGATATCCGAACCCTGAGTACTCGGACTAACAGTTGAAACTTCTTGTTCAACATCCAGCTTAACAGCATTGCCTTCATTAATTTGTGGTTTTATTTTTAATTTTAAACCAACATCCTGACGCTCAATGGTCGTAAATGGGTTAGCTGGGGTTGAGCCACCAGAACCTGTACCACTAAAAGAACCCGTAATAAAAGGTACGTTCTGACCAACTACAATTTCAGCTTCTTTATTATCAAGTGTAACTAAACTAGGTGTTGATAAAATATTAGTTCCTACATCCGATGATAGTGCTGTGATTAATGCACCAATTCTACTCGTACCAATAAAATCACCTAAACCTAGACTTAAACCTGTTGCTGCAGGTGGGTTATCTAATAGTAAATTGGCAGCTTCATAACCATTATTAAAATTGATCAAGCCAACTGGTTTACCGGTTCCCCCACCAGCCCACTGTATACCAAGCTCTCTTGATGATTCTTCTGAGACTTCAGCAATAACAGCTTCAACCAAAACCTGAGCACGTCGAATATCCAGCCGCTGAATAATTGATTTTAAAGAGCGAACAATACTCGCGGGTGCAGATATAACTAAAGCATTGGTACTCTCATGCGCTTCGATAATCATGCTTGACTGTTGTGCATTCGGTGTTTTTGCAGATTTCCCTTTAGCTATACTCTTACTTATTCCTGTTAAAACTGGAACCAGATCTTTAGCAACGGCATTACGCAGGTAAATAACGTGAGTATTGCCACCATCATCTAATGGCGTATCTAAATGAGAAATCAGTGCGCGAGTACGCACACGTGATGAGCGTGGTCCACCTAGTAATATACTGTTAGTTCTTTCATCAGCTACAGCATTTAAATTAACCTTTTGTTTAGGATTCTGAGTCCCTAGCTGTTGCATAATTCGGATAATTTCAGATGCTGATGCATGCTCCAGAGGAATTACCTCAACCTCATCACCTGTCGCCTGATCGATACGGCGAATAATTTTTTCAAGCCGGGAAATGTTTGCCGCGCTGTCTGAAATAACCAATGCATTTGATGCAGGATATGCGGCTAAATGGCCACGTTGAGGAACCAGTGGACGTAGTATAGGAACAAGTTGTGCGGCATCAATATAACGTACTTCAATAACCCGGGTTACAAAAGCATCGCTGCCTTTGTATACACGTTTATTCATAAAAGGTATTGCATCTTGCTTAGCGTTTACTTCAGGAACAATCTTGGTAACGTTCGCTCCAACAACGGCTGCAAAACCATGTACTTTTAAAACAGACAGAAAAATCTTGTACACTTCATCACTAGGTATTTCCTTATTAGAAATAATAGTGACTTTACCTTTAACCCTTGGGTCAATTATAAAATTTATTCCGGTAATCTTGGAAACAGCATCAATTACTGTGTTTATGTCTGCTTCCCTGAAATTTAATGTAAACACCTGTTGAGTGTTATCTGAGGGTTTAACTGCCTGACCTGAAACCAATGGTGCCGCATTGGCTGCCGGAAGAATACTTGATAATAGTAAAATACTTAACAACAGTAAAAAAACAGTTTTTCTCAAACTATTTAAAAATGCTTTTGCATATTCAGTTATCATAAAATATAAACTTTCCAACTTAATGTACTCCCTCATCACTACATCTGTACATTAACTGTTTGTGGAACTCCTCGTCGCATCAAATCAATACTTAACGGTGTTCCATTTTTTAAAGATTGCATTAACTGCTCATAAGCATTACCTGGATTATTAGCTATTAGCTGCCCATTAATGGAAGTAATCACATCTGTTGGTAATAAACCTAAACTTTTCATCACACTCGGATCATTATGATTGAAAGTAAAACCATCCGTTGATCCATCAACTTTGTTTACAACAGGTTCTAACCTTGCATTTTGCATAAACTTTTGTGGTGACTTTAAGAGTTCATCACGAATTTTTTTCAATCGATTTGTCACCGGAATATTACGTACACTACGTCGACTTCCCGTTTTGCTCGAGCTGATCGGAATTGTTTCTAATTGCTTTTGTGGTAAAGCCAATGATTCTAAACGACCATTTCTATTTAATATCACCTCAGTCGCTCTAACCTCATGCAACACTGCACCACTTGGTAGACGTTCACCCACCTTAAAAGTTCTGCCTTTGGCACTGGCACTTTCAGCAATAATTGCAAATGCTTGAAGTGGATTGGTCGAGGCAAAAACTCCTTTTAAAGCGAGGCGCAGTTTAGTCTTTGTAATGTTTGTATTAACAACTGCTTTGCCCTGTACCTTTCCAAATAAATTTAAACGACTCACCGAATCTAATCGGGCAGTCGATTGACTTTTAGTTCCAACTGCCTGGGGCATCACTTTATATTCCGATTGCGGTGTAAACAAAACCCAGGTCAAATTTGCCGCTGATTTTGCAAGTAAAATAATTAATACAATGTTCAGCCACAAGGGCACATGTGACACCCACGGAGCCTGCAAAAGGGTAATCGGATCCAGCTTACCCACAAAATGGGTTAGTTTTGAATTTAAATTTGTGTCTTCTAGTGCCATAAACATCTATTAAAATTGTACACTCAGCCCAAAATTTTCAGCTTGCCCCTAAACCCATAAGGGAGAGACGGCGACCTATTTTGCAATTTAATATTTTAACTTTACTTTTTACCCTTAATTCATCAAAATATCAATTAGTTATAGAGTATAGTTAAAAATGTTTCGAGATGTAAGAAATAATTACTTAATTTTTTGCAAAAGTTGCCGAATAAAACTATACGGGCCGGTTGTGACATGCTGATGGCTGGTTGCTACCTGATAGGTAAACCGCCGTTTAAGCTCGCTAAAAACCAACATATTAAACTATATTTTAAGTTATTGTTTTATAAGATATTAAAAACATGAACAAACTAACATTTTAAGCGGCCACATCTGAAATAGCGTATATGCTGTGCTAAGCTAATAAGATATATATAAGGTGTTGAACTTCAAGTAGGACTCTGACAATGCAAAAATCTCATCAAAAAGCCCCCATTGCGGCATTCAAAGCGACTGGATTTACCCTGATCGAACTGATGGTAGCAGTCGCCATTATTGGTATTTTGGGGGCTGTTGCTATCCCGGCATATAATGGGTACATCCAAACAGGTCGTATCCAGGAATGTGCTAATGAGGTTGCAGCAATAAAACTCGCACAAAAACAGTATTTTCTCGAAAATAATCGTTTCTTTCCTGATCCAGATGGAACCGTTACCAACGTGGGCGCCGCTATTCCAGGAGATTACAGAGCCCTTGAAGCAGCAAGTGGTGGCTATTTCCGCTCAACATATCGCGAATTTGGTGGAGCAGCAGGAATTGGTGGGGCAGCTTTTGTCGCACACGTACATTGTGATTACACCATCACAACACCTACAGCTGGTGGACCAGCTATTAGTTATACATTAACCGTATCTGCTACTCCTGGTCGTTCATTGGTTGGTGTTCCAGAAGTCGCTCTGTTAACAACTGGTGCGGACTAAGTAGTAATTGCGAGCATTAAAATTGATAATTATAAATTGATGGATTAACAGATTAATGGCAACTCCTAACGCAAAAATTCAACTCGGTGGTATGGCAAGAAAGCTTGTTGTTGATGGGATTCTCCCAGAAGACAAAGCCCTCGACGCACAAGCCACAGCGCTCAAAAATAAAACACCTTTTGTTTCCTATATTGTTCAGAATAATCTGGCAAAAAGTGCAGAAATTGCTGAAGCGGCTTCTACAGAGTTTGGTGTTCCTTTAGTCAATATCGATGCCGTTGACATTGAAGCCGATGTCATTAAGCTCGTTAAAGAAAGCCTGGTTCGCAAACACAATACCCTCCCCCTGTTTAAACGTGGTAACCGCTTGTTTATAGCAGTATCAGACCCAACTTTGCTACAGGCGATTGACGAGATTAAGTTCCACGTTGGTATGCCAACAGAAGCGATTCTGGTTGAGGAAGATAAGCTTCAGAAAGCCATTAACCGCGCAATGGAAGACAATGACACCTCACTATCGGAACTGGCTGATGGTGATTATGACGACCTTGATTACGTTGATGAAGAGGCTGAAGTCAGTGTTGATGACGCCGCAGACTCAGATGTCGATGACGCACCGGTGGTTCGGTTTGTTAATAAAGTTTTGCTGGATGCGATTAACAAAGGCGCATCTGATATCCACTTTGAACCTTATGAGAAAACTTACCGAGTCCGTTTTCGCCAGGATGGTGTGTTAAACGAAGTTGCGACTCCACCAATAGGAATGTCGAATAAACTATCAGCTCGTTTAAAAGTTATGTCACGGCTAGATATATCTGAAAGACGTATCCCTCAGGATGGTCGTATCAAGTTAAATCTGTCTAAAAACCGTGCTATCGATTTTCGTGTTAACACCTGTCCAACCTTGTTTGGCGAAAAAATCGTATTACGTATTCTCGACCCTAATAGCGCAAAAATGGGTATTGAGGCACTCGGTTTTGAAGAAGAACAAAAGGAACTTTACTTATCTGCTTTATCTAAACCGTATGGGATGATACTCGTTACGGGACCAACCGGTTCAGGTAAAACTGTATCGCTTTATACAGGCGTCAACATCCTCAACCAGCCAGGAGTCAATATATCTACAGCTGAAGATCCAGTTGAAATTAACATGGCAGGGATTAATCAGGTCAATGTTAACAACAAAGTTGGTCTGGACTTCTCCAGTGCACTACGTGCTTTTCTGCGTCAGGATCCGGACATTATACTTGTTGGTGAGATTCGTGATCTAGAAACCGCTGAAATTGCGATTAAAGCAGCACAAACTGGTCACCTTGTTTTATCAACCTTACACACCAATGATGCCCCACAAACATTAACACGTTTGGTTAACATGGGCGTACCAGGCTATAACATTGCGTCATCTGTTCATTTAATTGTTGCACAGCGACTTGCTCGACGTTTATGCCAGCATTGTAAAAAAACGTTGGATATCCCTAAAGAAGCTCTGCTTGAAGAGGGTTTTACAGCTGAAGAAATCAAAAAAGGGATCACTATCCACGGCCCTGTTGGTTGTGACCAGTGCTCTGAAGGTTATAAAGGCCGTGTCGGTATTTATCAGGTTATGCCCGTGTCTGAAGACATGGGACGCATAATAATGGAAGGCGGTAATGCAATGGTGCTCGCGGAACAAGCGCAAAAAGAAGGCATACCGGATTTAAGACAATCAGGACTTAAAAAAGTGAAAGATGGTTTAACCAGTCTTGATGAAGTCAATCGTGTTACAAAAGAATAATAATTACGATATAGTATCGTTGTATAAAGGAAATTAACATGGCGACAAAAGCAAAAAAACAAGACGTCTTTATCTGGGAAGGTAAAGATAATAAAGGGAAAAAGGTCAAAGGCGAATCCTCCGGTGCCAATATTTCTCTGGTTAAAGCAACCCTACGTCGTCAGGGCATAAACCCAAGTAAAATTAAGAAAAAATCCTCTCCGCTTTTTGGTGGCGCTAAAGGCAGGGTAAAACCAAAAGACATTGCTATTTTCAGTCGCCAGCTTGCTACTATGATGGATGCTGGTGTACCACTGGTTCAGGGTTTTGAAATTATTGGTCGTGGCCATGAAAATAAAGCCATGCAGGAATTACTATTACAGGTAAAAGCCGATATTGAAGGCGGTAGTAACTTATCCGATGCATTAGCAAAACACCCTTATCATTTTGATGAACTTTACTGCAACCTGGTACAAGCGGGTGAGCATGCCGGTATTCTCGATACAATTCTGGATAAAATTGCGACTTATAAAGAAAAAACAGAATCCATCAAAGGTAAAATTAAAAAAGCCCTGTTTTACCCAACCGCCGTTATCGCAGTTGCTTTTATTATTACCGCTATTTTAATGATTTTTGTTATCCCAATGTTCGAGAAACTGTTTTTAGGATTTGGTGCTGACCTACCCGCAATAACAAAATTTGTTATTAATTTATCTCAATTCTTCCAGGTTTGGTGGTGGGCTATCTTTGGCGGTATTGGTTTGTCAATTTATGGATTAATGGAACTTAAAAAACGTTCACCTAAATTCAATCAAATCCTGGATAAGGTTATGCTTAAAGTGCCAATTATCGGTAACATATTAGAAAAAGCTGCTATCGCTCGCTTTTCAAGAACACTTGCTACCATGTTTGCTGCTGGTGTTCCTCTTGTCGAAGCAATGGTATCCGTGGCAGGTGCTGTGGGTAATGTCGTATTTAAAGAGGCTGTTCTCATTATGAAAGACGAAGTTGCGACAGGTACGCAACTTAATGTTGCAATGAATCAATCTGGCCTCTTTCCTAATATGGTTGTACAAATGGCAGCTATCGGTGAAGAGGCTGGCTCAGTCGACACTATGTTAAGTAAAGTTGCCGACTTCTATGAAGAAGAAGTTGATAATGCTGTCGATAGTATGAGTAGCTTGCTTGAACCCCTTATTATGGCAATTTTAGGTGTGTTAATAGGTGGGCTGGTTATCGCAATGTATATGCCTATCTTCCAGATGGGTAAAATTGTTGGCGGTTAACAATCAATCAAACAATAATGCAAGTACTTGAGCTTTTAAGCCAGAACTTCTGGCTTCTTGTTTTATTCTCACTAAGCATAGGTTTAATTTTAGGCAGCTTTCTGAATGTTGTTATTTATCGCTTACCTAAAATGTTGATGCATGAATGGTCACATGACTGTGTCAATTTTCTTACCGAACAGGACGATAACTTTAGCTACAAAACTGCAAAGATTGATACTCCTTTTAACTTAGCTATTCCGTCATCAAGTTGTCCACACTGCAATCATAAAATTACTGTTCTCGAGAACATTCCACTTATTAGCTATTTATTTCTTGGAGGCAAATGCAGCCAGTGTAAAACTAAAATATCAATTCGTTATCCATTTGTTGAGCTCCTGACAGGTATATTAACGGTAATTGTTATCATACAGCTAGGACTGACATGGCAGTCATTTGCAGCTCTATTTTTAACATGGAACCTTATTGCATTGAGTGGCATTGATTTTGATCATCAATATTTACCTGATAACCTGACTCTCCCTTTTATCTGGTTAGGATTATTTTTAAATAGTTTTAATCTCTTTGTTAGTCTACACAGTGCTGTTATCGGAGCCATTGCAGGTTATTTATGTCTATGGCTGGTTTATCAGATATTCAAATTACTAACTAAAAAAGAAGGAATGGGCTACGGCGATTTTAAATTACTCGCGCTACTCGGGGCATGGTTTGGTTGGCAGGCGCTCCCAGCTATAATACTCCTATCTTCTGTTGCAGGTGCAATTATCGGCGTTAGTTTAATCCTGTTTAAAAATCAAAATTTAAGCAAAAAAATACCATTTGGGCCATATCTCGCATTCGCGGGCTGGGTATATTTATTATGGGGTGATAATATTAATGCATATTATTTACAATCTGTTGGTTTAAATTAATATTACAAAACATACCATAATTACATTCAAGAAAATTCGTATGCTAAAAATTGGACTGACTGGTGGAATCGGAAGTGGTAAAACAACGGTTAGTGATCTTTTTGCACGGCACAACAACAATAGCAATCAAGTCGATATCATCGACACTGATGTAATAGCTCGTCAAATTGTCGAGATTAACAAACCTGCATACAATAAAGTCTTAGAAGTTTTTGGTGAAGAAATTCTTAATAGCGATAATTCGTTAAACCGAAAAGCCTTAAGGAATTTAGTTTTTTCAGATACCAGATTAAGGAAAAAGCTTGAAAGTATTACTCACCCTGCGATTCATTATGAGGTAAATAAAAGACTTTCTGAAAGCACTGCGAACTATTGCATCATTGTCATTCCATTGCTTTTCGAGACAAGCTCTGAATATGATCTCGATCGGGTTCTGGTTGTAAACTGCGATAAAGTGCAACAAATAAACAGAGTAAGCAAGCGTGACAAAACATCAGAGGCCGATGTTGAGGCAATCATACAGTCACAAGTTACCCAGGCATTCAGATTAAGTCATGCCGACGATGTCATTCAAAATAATAGCGATATCGATTCCCTTGCGAAGCAGGTTGATAAACTG
>Ga0316207_10001250_pt1 | contig 32431 bp, 27 predicted proteins | sample 6weekpyrite_MG_FD_204943 | JGI IMG/M metagenome (GOLD analysis project Ga0316207, IMG submission 204943) | Microbial mat bacterial communities from mineral coupon in-situ incubated in ocean water Damariscotta River, Maine, United States -... | ecosystem: Environmental > Aquatic > Marine >...
AATATTTTCGTTGAAAAAGTTCGTGCCATGGTTGAACAGGTTTCCAGTTCAACGTCTCAACTTGCAGCTGCCGCTGAACAAATGTCGATGATTACCAGCGACACCAATGCTGGCGTACAAAAACAGCAAAGCGAAACCGAAATGGTAGCAACCGCGATGAACGAAATGACCTCGACAGTTCAGGAGGTTGCACGACATGCCACCGAAGCCTCCAATGCTGCGCAAAGTGCAGATAATGACGCACAACAAGGTCAAACCGTTGTAACCCAGACGGTCAACAGCATTAACTCCTTAGCCAATGAAATTGAAAGTGCAACAACGGTGATCACCCAACTGGAATCTGATAGTGAGCAGATTGGCACCGTATTGGATGTTATTCGTGGCATAGCCGAACAAACCAACCTGTTAGCTTTAAACGCGGCGATTGAAGCGGCACGAGCCGGTGAACAGGGTCGAGGCTTTGCCGTGGTGGCCGATGAAGTTCGCACCCTGGCCAGCCGTACCCAGGAATCGACCCAGGAAATTCAAACCATGATTGAAAGCCTGCAACAAGGTTCGCAAAACGCGGTGAAGGCGATGCAAACCAGCCAGGAACAAAGCCAACAAAGTGTCGAACAAGCGTCAAATGCACGCACTTCATTGCAGGCGATCACTGACGCGGTTAATACGATACGCGATATGAATATACAAATCGCGACGGCAGCGGAAGAGCAAAGCAGTGTTTCTGAAGAGATCAATCAGAACATTGTAAATATCAGCCATGTTGTTTCGCAAACGGCCGATGGTGCACAACAAACCCAAACCTCCAGCCATGAACTGGCTAACCTTGCGGGCGAACTGCAAAGCCTGGTGGGACAATTTAAAACGTAATACTATTAAATTGTTAAACATAAAAAAGCCGGGAATATTCCCGGCTTTTTATTTCTTGTTATTGTAATCAATATCTTCAATACGGGTTACTTTGACTATCCAATAAACATATACCAGTCCCTATTGGCTATATTAGCCAATCATTTTGATAGCAGGGCAATTAAGCGCTTATATTATTTAAACTATCTGTAAACTATATAACAAAACGGGCACAACTCCACTTCCATAAACGTCGATAGCTTAAACAAATAATGATCTGGCCAACTAAATTAAGTTAAGCCTAAGCTTAGGTGTAAAAGTTTAGACCTTAAATTTCCCAACCAGGCTTCTTAACTGCTCCCCTAAATCACGCAGTTCATTACTGGAGGCAGAGGTTTCAACTGCGCCGGATGCGGTCTGTTCTGCTATTGATTGAATGTTATTAATATTGCGATTTATTTCTTCCGTTGTTGCCGACTGCTGCTCGGCCGCACTGGCAATTTGTACATTCATGTTCAAGATGTCCGACACTGATGTAATGATCGCGTTGATCGACTCTCCAGCCTGTTCTGCCTGACTAACCGTACTTTCGGCTTTATCGCGGCTTTGCCCCATGACATCAACCGCTTGTTGCGCCCCGGTTTGCAGTGCATCAACAAGTGCTTCAATTTCTATCGTCGATTCCTGGGTACGTTGTGCCAGTGTCCGGACTTCATCGGCCACCACGGCAAAGCCCCGACCCTGTTCACCGGCTCGTGCCGCTTCAATCGCCGCGTTTAAAGCCAGTAAATTAGTTTGCTCGGCAATGTTTTTAATAACATCCAGTACAGTGCCTATATTTTCACTATCACCTCTGAGCTTTTCAATAACACTGGCAGACTGATCAACGTCTTTTGCCAATTCACTAATTGCAGTGATAGTTTGTTTAACCGTAGCCCCGCCAGATGTTGCGGCTGCATTCCCCTCTTCAGCCGACTCTGATGCACTTTGTGCATTACCAGCAACTTCTGATACAGTCGCCGACATTTCATTCATAGCTGTAGCAACCTGACTAATTTCATCGGATTGTTTTAAGACGCCTGTGTTTGTCTGCTCTGTTACTGCCGATAAATTTTCTCCTGCTAATGATAGCTGATCCGACTTTTGTTTTACTTCGGAAACAATATTGGATAAATTTTCGATCAGCCGATTAAACTCCACTGACAGAATACCGACCTCATCATTCGAATTGACATTCGATCGTTTGCTCAAATCTCCACTTTGCTCAATTTCTTCAACCGTGCTTTGTAATTTCACTATACCTCGGCTTATTGTATTCGCCAGCAAAAGGGAAATTACGGTTCCGACAACAAGCATTACGATCAATAGCAAATAGATTGAAAAGCTCACCCGATCATTTGACTCATGCACTGCCTGAACCAGTTCACCTTCCATTTTTTTGTGTTTATCATATTCAGCTTTTATAACCTCCAGTATTCTAATTGCGGTTTTACTTGAGGCATTCATTAACAGGCTGCCGTTTAGTTTGTCTTCATCTATATAGTATGCAGCGGCTTGTTTTGTCTGTGAATAATATTTCTCTAACTCCGGGGATACTGCCTTTATTGTTAAGTATTTACTATTTTTAAATATTTCCCACAACTCTTTGTAATCATGGTCGCGCTGGGTTTTTTTCTTATCCTGTAACAAAAGAATAAATTCTGCACTGGTTAATTCAAAATCCAGAAACATTTCTTCTATATCATTAAGCTCATTTAACATTTCAAGAGCTCTTTCTTCTTGTTCAAGCAAATGCTGATTTCGGTTTAACTGAACCAGAGCAAAGATAAGCACCAATAATAAAATTGTTAACAACACGCCGTTACCAGCGAGTATTTTCTTTTTAATGGTGTTTAAACCAAAAAATTTCGTTATTTCCATTTTTTCAACCTATTTATATACCCTTAAAGTGTTGCCATAAATCTATCGAGCATATAACTAATATGCTTCATCTCGTGATAAACATCTGATGGCGTTTTTCCCGTTACTGCCTTGACGCTGTTGGTTGTGCTTGTAATCTGCATAGGTATTTTAAGCAAATTTAATTCTGCAATTACAAACTGGGTTTGCAGAAAAACATCAATTGGTTTTACTTTTGTATAACCACTCAGCGAGGGTATGGCTATCTCTGCAAGATTATTTTTTTTACGCAGACTATTTAACTTATCCCGTACTTCAAAAGCTTTTTTAATAACATCTGCCGGCTTCTTGCCTTCTTCTTTGGCCGTCATCGTTGTACCATCAGGATGCATACCGTAAATGGAAGTGACTAATAAGCGCTTGTTACGCTCCTGATCTTGACTTAGTCGTTTGGATAAGGTTAACAAGCTAAACTGTAAGTCTTCTTTCGCGCGATAAATATGCGCATAGACTTCATTGGGACTTACTTTTTCTTTGCCATTTAAACGACTCAACTTGTAATACAGTTCAAACAATTCCTGATAGACATCTGCCGGAGATTTACCGGTATAACGTTGCATTGCAAAATCAATTTCATGACCTTGATCGATATAAACGCTTTCTATATTACTCATTACCAATTGTGTTAGATAAAACACATCGGTTGGTGAATATTTAATAGGCGTGGATGAGGCGAGTGGTGGAGGGCGGCGATTATTATTAAGCGCATAGTGATAAAGTTCGCTAAGCGCAGACACATGTAGTTCATAAACATGCATCGGCCTGGCTGCCTTTTCCAGCGAAACCGGTACCTGAATATTGCCAATATTATTCTTCTCGAATAAACGATCGATTAATTTATTGGCATACTCCACTCCGGCAAACACCTGGCTTGGAGAATATTTTGTTTCAGCACCGACCTGACCAATATGATTAATTAACAATAAACTGAAGAGTGAAAATTTTATAATTAAAACCAGGGGCTTAACTAGAAAAATACCCGTTAACATAATTTGTCACCATAATAATTGAAAACAATATAAGAACGTTCTTTTATTCAAAACTACTATTTTGTTTTCGGCCTGATATGGCTGAAACTTTAATAAATCACTGCGATTACGGTAATAAAACGGTTGATTGATACAACTAATATACCTAACACGCATTTTTAATATAAATATTAATTTGCCCGCTTTTTGTAAAAAGCCTGTTACACAACGTTTATTTTAATCAACCGACCAACAAAAAAAGCCGGTCTACACCGGCTTTTTTTAATTTTAGAAAATTTACTTACTTAATATGTTCAAGGATACCATCGAGCTCATCCAGACTATTATATTGAATAACTAATTTCCCTTTACCTTTTGCACCATGCTGACACACTACTTTAGCGCCGAGAGTTTCCGATAAACGGTTTTGTAAATCGCTTATGTGCAAATCTTCTGTGGTATTTTCTTTTTTCTTTTTTCTTTTTTGGAGCCGGGTTTAATAGCGTTGTTAATCGTTTTCAAATTTAATTATATAATATGTTCTAGAAGCTCATCTAGGCTAGGTTATGCCTAATTTTTCTCTTAAACTTTTATATTTTTCCGCTTTTAGCCAATCTTTAATACTCTTTTTTTTGCTTTGCGGTAATACAGAAAAGTTAATCTTGTTTAACAAAAAATCTTCAACAAATGCAACATTGCCCAACCGAGCAAAAGCACGAAAATATATAATAACCTCGTTGTCTGGTATTTCTTTCGGCATATGCGGTACTAATACCGCAAGTGATTTACTAAATTTATTTTTCGCCAAAGCCATAAAATCACCTAAATACCCAGTTGCACGATTCACTTGAACATAGCCTTTAGCACCAAGTAAATCGGCAAGCTTATCGTCATTGAAAAATTTCACTAATACTTCCAAGTTATGTGAAAGTTCATACTGAGAAAAATTTGCTGAATTCTTATCTAAGATAGTTTGAACAACTGGCTTAAGTGATGCATTTACAACCGCTTTATATGCTATTCCATCAATACTAAACACTTTAGTACCATACTTTTCGGCTAATAAAATTGCTAACTCCGAATTTTCTTCTACTAAACGACTTAGCAATTTTGTTAATTGTCCTTTAGATTGATAATCAAGATGTTTCCCTTCAATTAATGTTTTTAATAATTGTGGACGCCTACTAATCATGAAAAGTGTTGGTAGGCCACGAAATGAATTCTCGGCTATTGCAACCAATACCTCTGCACTTAAATTATTTTTTATTGCTAATGTCGCCGCACGTGGTTTTTTACCGGACTCAAATCCTGCATCGACCCAAGCACCATCTTGTATTGCTTTCAATGCACCCTTATCATCCTTTTTTTCTAAGTGAGTCCAAAGTAATTTTGTAACGCTAGGATCTTTTTCAAATTTTAAAATTGATGATAAAATATTTTTTACGCGCTTACTTGCAGGATAAAATGTAGCCCTGCCTAATCTCAAATTTCCCTCTTTCGTTAACGAATATGTTTCTCTTAAACGTTTACCATTGCTTAGATATTTTTTTCCATTAACTACTTCAGTATAAACATCCAAACGTGAAATTTTTGGTATATCCCAAGGATTGCCGCTTCTATTGCCTTGCCCATAAAAGGCAAGATACTTTCCTTTTTTAATAGAAATAAGATGTGCTTTCTGAAAGCCTTTAGTGAAATCTGGTGCATTTTTTAGCCAAATACCGTCAATTTCGCTAACCACACCTTCAGAATTACCACAACTTACAAGCGAAAATATCAAGACTGATATTAATGAAAACTTAAAAAACAAAAACATTCTAATCTGTTTCATACCAAACTCCTTTTTTAAAATATTAAGCCTTACAAATCCAGAATAAAATCTTTTGTAGTATAATACAAAATTAATATTTGAATTTGATTCATACTTCATTCATATTACATTTGTTACTCTTTGAAATAACTTTAAAAAAGCTTAAATAATACTCAATTTAAACTGAGGAAAATCTTTAAGTTAATTGGAACCTCTATGAAACTATTGTTAATCATTTTTATGTTTATAATGACATGCAATAACTCACTTGCAGGTGAGTCTGATTTTATTATTAAGAAAAACTCAGTTATAGATACGAAAGAAAACCTTGAATGGTTCAAAGTAAGCAAAACACACTATAAAGATTATGCTTATATAAAAAGAGACTACCAAAGTCCCGGTGGATTCTTCGACTCTAAAGAACAATGGCGGCATGCTACAAAACTGGAATTTCAAAGCCTCATCAATAATTGGTTTGACCTTAATGGCGACTATGATGCAACGTATCAACGAAATAAGCATTACTACTTACAACGTCGAGATGGAGAAAAAGTTGAATCCTTTATAAAAACATTTGGTGATTCTTACGCATCTAAAACACAACGTTCTGTAAGACAATTTAAACTTATTGGAGCTGGCAGCACCTCAGGCATTTTAGCCTTAGAAACTAAAAGTCATCAACCCAACCGACCTTTATTAACAACTGCTATTATATCTGATCATCAATGGCAAACTTATGGTGGTAACTTTTCCGATTCAACCGATTACGTTTTACTAAAACCTTTTGTCACTCGCTCAAAAAATAGCAATGTACTAAAAAAACGTTCTATTCTTATAGGCCATTGGATTGTTCGTGATACTGTTACCTCAAAGAAACCATTAAAATCAAAACCCGTAAAAGTTAAAAAACCAACGATTTCAATTGATCCTAATTCTATTCCGATTACTAAAATGGTTAACATTCCATCAGGTACATTTACAATGGGATGCTCTAAAGAGGATACAAGCTGTTGGAATATTGAACGACCTAATCAGAAAATATCTATAAAAAAATTCAAAATGGGTGCAACTGAAGTAACATTTGATCAATATGATTTTTATTGTGATAAAACTCCTGAGTGCCAAAAACCAAGTGATGAAGGATGGGGTAGAGGATCACGCCCCGTTATTAATGTAAGTGCGGTTGATGCTAATCTCTATATAGCTTGGCTCAATACTCATACGGGACAAAAATTCCGTTTACCAACTGAATCAGAATGGGAATATGCAGCAAGAGCTGGCACCACCACAAAATATTATTGGGGCAACACACCAAACTCTAAATATGCTAATGGCGTCCAAAAAACTGCGCTAACTAAACTAGGTATTCCATGGGATAAAACCTGGGTCGAGTGGCCTAATGATGGTTATTTATATACCGCACCAACAGCTTCATTTAAACCAAATACTTGGGGATTGTACGATATGGTAGGCAACGTACACGAATGGCTAGCAGACAAATGGCATGGTACGCTCAAGCGAACAAATAAAGCGGGGAAAGCTTGGACACGTGGCCGTCTACAAGTACTACGCAGTGGTTCCTGGGATAACACACCATTCTTTTTACGAATAGGTATGCGCGGCAACAGTCCCTCAACCATAAAAACAAAATCAGCTGGATTTCGGTTAGCCCTGAACGAATAAATTATTATTACACTACTTAAATTAAAAGTCTGAGAATTCACTGTTGTTGCTGATGAAGTTCGAACGCTTGCAAGTCGCACGCAAGAATCAACCAATGAAATTCAAACCATGATAGAAAAATTACAAAACGTTATTCAAAATGCGGTGGCAACAATGGAACAAGGCCGTGAACGAGCAAGCCAAACCGTTACTCAAGCTGGAGCAGCAGGTGATTCTTTGCAAACTATTACAAGCTCTGTCGGCACTATTAATGATATGAATACTCAAATCGCCAGTGCAGCAGAAGAACAAACAGGGGTTGCTGATGAGATCAACCGCAACATAGTCGATATTAATGTTATTTCAGATGAAAATGCACAAGGTGCTAATAAAATTTTAGACGGTGGTAAAAATTTACATCGCTTAACGACCGAGTTAAATAGCGTTGTTAATCGTTTTCAAATTTAATTATTTAATATGTTCTAGAATCCCATCAAGCTCATCCAGACTATTATATTGAATAACTAATTTCCCTTTACCTTTTGCACCATGCTGACACACTACTTTAGCGCCGAGAGTTTCCGATAAACGGTTTTGTAAATCGCTTATGTGCAAATCTTCTGTGGTATTTTCTTTTTTCTTTTTAGCCGGCGGGTTAAGCAACTTGCGGACATAGGCTTCGGTTTCTCTGACCGATAAGCCTTTGGCAATAATGTGGTTCGCGACCGTTGACTGCAATGTTATTTCTAGTGACAGCAAGGCGCGGGCATGTCCCATTTCAATATCACCATGAGCCAGCATTTCTTTTACCGCAGGCTCCAGGCTTAATAATCGCAACAAGTTCGATACCGCCGTACGCGAACGGCCAACAGCATCGGCAGCTTCCTGATGAGTTAGGCCAAATTCCTGAATTAAACGATCCAGTGACGAAGCTTCTTCTATCGGGTTCAGATCTTCGCGCTGAATATTTTCAATTAACGAAACAGCGATAGCTTCTTCATCGGTGTATTTTTTTATAACCACTGGCACTTCGAGCAGGCCGGCCAGTTGAGCGGCACGCCAACGACGTTCGCCGGCAATAATTTCAAATTTAGGCACCAAGGGGTCGACGCTTATCGAGCGCACTACTATTGGTTGGATAATACCTTGCTTACCAATCGAGTCTGCCAGCTCCTGAAGGTGTTCTTCATTAAACTCGGTTCGAGGTTGATAGCGGCCACGCTCCATCTGTTCAACAGGTAGTTTTTTTAATCCTTCAGCGGCCTGTTTATACTGAGTAGTTGCTGATTTGTTATCGGCTGGTTTAGTCGCACTCGATCCCAGTAATGCACTAAGATCTCTGCCAAGTCCGCGTTTTTTCATGTTACATCTCTTTCGTTTTGCTAACCGTCGAAGGTTTCTTACCGTCATTCCCGCGACGGCGGGAATCTATTTCAACTATCTTTCTGGGTGCCCGCTTTCGCGTGCAAGACGTGTAGGTACGTTGTTACTTCTAAAATAATTTCTTGTTTTAAAGCTTTTAATAACTAATGTGTGGCAGCAACCAGCCCTTCATCTTTACGAATAATTTCGCCGGCTAACGCCAGGTAGGCGAGGGCACCGCGCGATGATTTATCATAATTGATAATGGGTACACCGTGGCTCGGCGCTTCGGCCAGGCGCACATTGCGTGGAATAATAGTGCGGTACACTTTTTCGGGAAAATGTACTAATAACTGGCCGGAAACATCATTGGCTAAATTATTACGTGGGTCGAACATGGTTCGTAGCATGCCTTCTATCTGCAGATCAGGATTCACCGTTTCGCGGATACCTTCCACGGTTTCCAGTAATGCCGATAACCCTTCCAGCGCATAATACTCACACTGCATCGGGATCATCACCGAATCGGCAGCAACCAACGCATTAAGCGTTAACATGTTTAGCGAAGGCGGGCAGTCTATTAAGATATAGTCGTAAATGGATTTTAACCGGGATAACGCTTTGCGCAACGCAAGCTCGGCATTGGCTTCACCCTTAAGGGTAACTTCGGCCACGGTGAGATCACCATTGGAGGGCATCACGTCATAGCCTGAATCTTCACTCATATCAATAATCAGGTCTTCGGGGCGGATATTGCCAGTCAACATATCGCCGGTGGTCGCCTGGACCTCGTGCTTATTCACGCCGCTACCCATGGTGGCATTTCCCTGCGGATCCATATCGACCAGCAAAACTTTACGTTTTGTGGCTGCAAACGATGCCGCTAAATTTATACAGGTTGTGGTTTTGCCCACGCCCCCTTTTTGATTGGTAATGGCAATAATACGAGCCATATTCCTTCCCCTTGAGGTATTTGTGATTCTAGTTGTTTCGAATCAAAACCAAATGCCTTTCAGCATCTAAATCTGGTACGTTTATCGATTCGGTCTTTTCCAAGTGTAGTTTAGTCACTAAATCGCGATATGCACTGCCCGATCCAGCCGCCGCGAAAACTTCGGCTATTTCCTGTTTAGGATAACTCCCTTTAAGAGCAAGGAACAGCCCTTTATTCACGCAATGAGGGTAGGTTTTAGTAAGAAAATCGCCCAGCGAGAAGGTCGCCCGGCATATTACAGTATTAAACTGTTGATTTAGCTTACTATTTTCAGCTCGGCCGGTTACCACCTGCACATTTTCCAGGCCTAGCTCAATTACCGCCTGGGTAACAAAGCGGGTTTTTTTCGAGTTACTATCTAATAGTGTAAATTGCCACGCCGGCCGGGCAATCGCCATCGGCAGACCGGGAAAGCCCGCGCCTGTGCCTACGTCCAGCACAGACTCGCCTTCAACAAACGGTAGCGGCGCGAGACTATCGAGCAAATGCAACACAACCATTTCATTCGGGTCACGAACCGCAGTCAGGTTATAGGCTTTATTCCATTTAATCAGTAAGTCGAGTAACTGGCACAATTTATTTTGGGCAGTGCCAGTCAAACTAAAGTCCAGCTTAACAAGTTGCTGTTGAATTTCTTGCTTATACATCAGTGAGTCACACTCAATACCATTAATGATTGTTGTCTTACTACTATCAGCTAACTATCTTTATTAGTCTTTGACTTGTTATAAATGTTATCTAAAAAAAATCCCGCCTTAAGCGGGATTTTTATATTTCTAAATAGGTTTACTTATTTCCCGTCGCTACATTGGTTAACTTATTTAATGCGCTTGTCATCTTGGCTTTAATCTTGGCGCGATTTTTAATGTTGTGGCGTTCAACAATATACGCTGGGTCGTTATAGGTTAGCCACACCTGGCCTTTATCGTCTTTCCAGGCTAAAGCTTTTAAGGGTAGGTCGATACCCGCCGTTTGATTTGCCGTGAACATGTGGCTTCCTAATTTAGGATTGCCAAAGATTAATAACTCAGTCGGACGCAAAGGAATACCCACTCCTTTTGCTTTTGCATCGTGGCTCCACCGCAATGCCACACCAATTCCTTTTTTCTTAAGTACGGCTTCCAGTTTATCTAAGGTTTCTTTAACGCTGTAATTACTTTTTTTAGATATCATGCCGTGCTCTTTCATGATATGGCCATCGGCAATAACAGGCTGGGCTGTCAAAAAAGGAACCACAACTGCAACACTCACCATTAATACTTTTTTAATTAATAGCTTCATTAGAGTTCTCCATTTTATTTTTTATAATTGTTTACTTAACACAACATACCTGAAAATTGCTTATGTTATGTGATTTAAGTAACAACTCTTGATTGTTTATTTAAGCAGACTGCTGGTTGCCTGGCGAATTAGTTTGATAAGCCTGTTTTTTTAAGTAGACCAGAATTATCGAAATTGCGGCGGGGGTAACACCTGAAATACGTGCTGCCTGACCAACGGTGTGTGGCTTTATACGGATAAGCTTTTCGCACACTTCTGCCGACAATCCTTTGACCTTAGAATACTCCAGTTGTTCCGGTATTACTGTTGATTCATGACGTTTTTGCTTGTCAATTTCATCTTGCTGACGCTCGATATAACCGGCATATTTAGCCTGAACTTCGAGTTGCTCGATTACGCTAAACGTTAACTGTTCGGGATTTTGTTGTTGGCCACTCGTTTGCGAAGCGGCCTCAAGAGTCATCAGGGATGCATAAGAGACTTCCGGGCGACGTAATAAATCAAACAAAGTCGCTTCTTTTGAAATATGCTGACCCAACACCTGTTGCGAAACCGTTTTATCCAGCTTGGCAGGGTGCACCCAGGTCGATTGCAGGCGTTGTTGCTCGACTTCTATTGCCTGTCTTTTATTTTCAAAGTACTGCCAGCGCACATCATCGACTAAACCCAGCTCCCGGCCTTTTGGGGTTAGTCGCAAATCGGCATTGTCTTCACGTAACAACAAACGATATTCCGCACGCGAAGTAAACATTCTATACGGCTCAATAGTACCCTGAGTGATCAGGTCGTCGATTAACACGCCGATATAAGCTTCATCACGTCGTGGTGTCCACGACTCCTTACCTTGCACGAGTAAACTGGCATTCATGCCGGCAATTAAGCCCTGCGCGGCAGCTTCTTCATAACCCGTGGTTCCGTTAATTTGGCCGGCAAAGAACAAGCCATTCATATGCCTGGTTTCCAGCGAAGCTTTTAAGTCGCGCGGGTCAAAAAAATCATACTCAATCGCATAGCCGGGACGAGTGATATGTGCGTTTTCAAAGCCCTTAATAGAGCGCACAAAATCAAACTGTACATCAAACGGCAGACTGGTAGAGATACCATTCGGGTAAATTTCGTTTACGGTTAAGCCTTCCGGCTCCACAAAAATCTGATGTTGATCACGGTCGGCAAAGCGCATCACCTTATCTTCAATAGACGGGCAATATCGTGGCCCAACCCCTTCGATGACACCGCTGTACATCGGTGAACGATCCAGCCCGGCACGAATAGAGTCATGGGTTTGCGCATTGGTATAGGTGATATAGCAAGCAACTTGCTGTGGGTGATCACTTACTTCACCCATATACGAAAAAACCGGCACCGGGTTATCACCCGGCTGTTTTTCCATAACCGAATAATCCAGTGTTTTGCCATCGATACGCGGTGGCGTTCCCGTTTTTAAACGATCCACGGTAAACGGCAGGGCACGTAAGCGTTGCGAAAGGGCGTTTGACGGTGGATCACCTGCCCGGCCACCCTGATAATTTTCCATACCGATATGGATCAGACCGCCCAGAAAAGTCCCCACCGTTAACACAACGGATTTGGCCTTAAACTTTAAACCCATTTGGGTAACGACACCCACCACGGTGTCATTTTCGACAATTAAGTCGTCAACCGCCTGTTGAAACAGGCTTAAATTGGGCGTGTTTTCGAGTACCTGACGAACGGCATTTTTATACAGCACCCGATCTGCCTGGGCACGGGTAGCCCGAACCGCCGGACCTTTACTGGCATTTAAAGTGCGAAACTGGATGCCGGCCAAGTCCGCCGCTTTTGCCATCAACCCACCCAGAGCATCTACTTCCTTAACCAGGTGGCCTTTACCAATGCCGCCAATGGCCGGGTTGCAGCTCATTTGCCCCAGTGTTTCGATATTATGTGACAGCAACAGCGTTTTACTGCCCATACGCGCAGCCGCTAACGCCGCTTCGGTACCGGCATGGCCGCCACCGACTACAATGACATCGAAACTATCTTGGTAATACATACGGATTTACTGTTTAAGCGCCCTGAAAAAGTATAGGGCATATTTTACCTGTTGCAGGTAATTTCACCAACAAGAAGTCTCAACAAATCGCGCCTATTTAGCGCCTATACGCGTTATATAGAGGCAATTAGGTGTAATTCGTACAAAAACAGCGCTAAATAACCAAATGCAAAGGTATACAGGATGGATTTTACCCGGATGGTGCGCATAAAGTAGTGGTTATTATGAGCCACCAGTAAAAATACGGCTAAAGCTGTAAGTGAGTACTTAGTTATAAAAAAGATCGTTTCGCCCTGCTTAACAACCGTCTCCATCAGCAGGTTTAACTCACTACCGCCCTTACTGATAATGTAACTGGTCAGGATAAAATCAACTACGCTCAGCACAATAATCGCAATCGCAGCAAACAGAAGTGATTTATCGAAGTGATCGGTGCTGGCCAAAATATCACTTTTACGCCGGTTTTTCACCCGGCGGCCGGTAATACCGTGGTGATGTAAAGATCGAGTTGGACCCTGACGACGATCGTGACTAACTCGCCGATCTTGCCAGAATATTTCATGTTGGCTTGTTTCTGCCATCGCAAACCTCCCAAGCTTATTTTCCTAAACACACCCTGATTAAGAAAATGCTTAATGCTGACCCCATTATATCGACAAAGCGTGATATAAATCACAAAATCTGGGTTAGCGAGACAGATTAAAAGGGTTAACCCATACAGCTTAACTATTCAAAATTGATCTGAAAATTACTGACACCGTCTTTTAGCGCAACCTTCTTTACAGCCTACAAGTACAAAATACAGGACAAATTTGTAAACGCCTCTAAAGCTTTTAAAAAATTTAACCCGCAAATTAATAATGCGGTGGTCGGTCATTAGCGGGTTGATCGCCGGCACCGGTTTCAGCCAGTGACTGGATTCTGTCCATTAAGTGCTGGCATTTGATTTCAATCTCATCAATTTGCTGTTGCTGGCGATAAATCACGTCATTTAATTCCTGAATGGTATGCTCCTGATAAGCTACCTTGGTTTCAAGTTCTGTTATACGTTTGTCAGTCATGATATACATCGCTTGTTAGTTAAATGACTTGTCACTTCAATTAGTATTACTATCTAAATATATTATTTTCACAACTCACCAGGTGAGTTGCGAGTACCTTTTTCTTGAGTGCGCAAGAAAAAGGTACCAAAAAGAAACGCACCCAAGCCCTTTGCCTGACTGCGTCAGGTGCCTTCGTTACTTATAAAAATCAAGCGCTGCGCAACTCGCGCAATGCTTCGCATTTATTTGCGCCCATGCAGTGCTCGCTTATATCTTGATTTTTATTTCGCTCCTCTGCAAAGGCTAATGGGTCTTTATTGGCACAACTTTAATTTGCGACAATACTCCCCATTAATCGCAATAAGTCGTAATGGTTTAAGGCGCAAGTAACACCGAAGGGCGTGTACAGGAAGTACACGCTTTTGCAACAGGCCAGGGAAGGCCTGTTTGCAAAATGTTCTGAGCACTAAATCATTACGAAGAATGTTTTGCGATTTGGGGGCATTTCTTTGGTGACTTTTAGCATGCCCCCTTGGGTACTTGTTGCCACAAGAAAGTCACTCGCTAAAGCTGCGCAGCAGCAGCAGCGAAATAGTCTTTTATTACTTGTATTAGTAGGTCTTCTTCTATTGAAAAAACCCAATAGACTTTTCCTAAAATATAAATTTAGTCATCTCGATGAGTAATATCAATCAGGTGATAACCAAATTGTGTTTGCACTGGCCCATGTAATACACCCACTTCGCCACCAAAAACGACATCGTTAAATTCTTTAACCATTTGCCCCGGCGAAAACGTACCTAACTCACCCCCACTTTGTCCAGAAGGGCAACTGGAATGTTCTTTTGCAACATCGGCAAAATCTGCACCGCCTTCAATTTGCGCTTTTAATTCATTACATTTTTCTTCGCTATCAACCAGTATATGTCGTGCGCTTGCTGTTGCCATTTTATTCTCCAATTAAGTAATTACTTTAAATTCGTTTATTTCTTTCGCTAGCTTGTCTTTTATCTTTGCTATCTCAGCTTGCGTATATCTGGACCTTACTTCACTGCCCCAGACTACACCGGGCCAGGCATTATCTGATTCATGACGGGCAACTAAATGAAAGTGCATTTGTTTCACTATATTGCCAATCGTAGCAAAGTTAATTTTATCGACTGGATAATGTCGCTTTAGAAAACCAGATAAGCGATTGACTTGTTTCAGTATGATTATTTGCTGTGATTCGGATAACTCATCAATATCGATTACATCGACGTTGGTTGGAACAATGACAAACCAGGGAAAAGCCGTATTATCCATTAATAGGACTAAATTACCAAGCCCGTTAGTTTGTTGTTGCCCGGGAAAGTAACCCAGCTCAATACAGTCCGTTGCCAATCGACTATCTAATTGAAATAGTTGCATATTTTTTAAAACTCGGTCATTCCTTAGTCCAGCACACTGACTGGCATGCCTACCTTAAGTTGAGTATTCAGCCCGGTACTGGCAATCACATTTTGACCAAAATACAGTTTTTTATCCGTTTGACCACAGACACCTCGTCGAAATGTTTTTAGCGTTTGGGTGGGCTCGTCACCACGCTGTGCGGTGCGCGGATCGATCGATGGAATAACACAGCGGCTACACGGCTTGACGATATTAAGAATAGCATCACCGACCTGGATCGTTGACCAGCTATCTTCGGCAAACGGCTCGCAGCCGGATACGACAATATTCGGGCGAAAGCGTAACATTTCAATATCCACATAACCCGGGTTGGTTTTTTTAATTCGCTGATTTAAATCTTCGAGCGAGGCTTCAGAAATTAACAACATGGGGAAACCATCACTAAAAGCGGTTTTATCCCCTGTACGAGCATAAGCGGGATCGACCTGTCGAACTTCATTATCGGGAAAATAAACCAGCCGGCATTTTTTGCCTAAAAATGTACTTAAACTATTTGCTGCCTCATCACCACAATCCAGCGCCTGACAGCTATCGCCCCAGAGCGTCACACTTATTGTTTTTGTTAAGCTGGCAACACTCACCCTGAATTCTTTCAATCCACTAGCAATTAATGTAACCCCGCCCTCAATAAGTTCTGGTTGAATTAAGCACATTTTTGCTAACAGGCGTTGTGATAAAAACTTTCCATTTTCATCGACTAGCATCCATCGTCTGTCCATCTGTAACCCAAATGGATCGAGACTGCATTGAGATAATTTTATTTGCCCGCAGGATTTAACCGGGTAAATAGCCAGTTCACTAATTGATATCATTTGAAGATTGCTTTTTTAAATTATCCAGATAGTCTGAAAAAAAACGATAGCCTTTTTGTTTGGCCAACTCAATATTTTTTTCAGGTATTTGTTGCGCGTCGGGATAATGCACCAGAGCCTTTTCAAGACTTTTTTCCCTGATGATATGCAGCATCGGGTAGGGTGAGCGATTGGTAAAATTTTCCGCTGCATCCTGCTTTAAGCCGTCAAAACAATAATCGGGATGAAAGCTTGCTAATTGATAAATACCTTCATAACCTTGTGCAATCATTAACTGGTTGGCCAGATCCAAATAATCCAGATAGCTGAAGAAATCGGCTAACAATCCATGGGTATATATAATCAGGGTTGTTTCACCCTGGTTACTATCAAGCAATCTGCATTGATTAATAACTTCTTCTAAGGCCGACTCAATCGAGTCACTGTTATCAACTATATAGTTGATGCTATCTTCGCTAAATGGTTTTTTTGCAAACGGACAAAAGTTTAAACCAATAACAATATCGTCCAGCCATTGTCGGGTTTTACTTATAACCAGACGGTCTGAATCATTTGTCATTTAGCAACGCTTTTAATTGTTTAACGACATTTTTATCGTCCCAATGAATGGCAGCATTTACACCATATTTAATTTTACCATCAGGGCCAATAATAAAGGTGGAAGGGAACACCAACACTTTCCATTTAGCAGAATATTCTCCGCTCGTATCAAGCAACACCGGGAAATCAACATCCACTTTTTTCATAAAATCCTGTACGGTTTGTTTATGTTCGCCGTAATTTACTGATACCAGTTCAAATTTTTCACCCTGCATAATTTTTCTTAAATTATTAAGTGACGGAATTTCTTTAACGCAGGGGGGACACCAACTTGCCCAGAAATTTACAACCGTCACCTGTCCTTTATAATTGGTTTTTGTATAACGTGAATCTTTCACATCATAGAGATCGATGGAATGCGGTAACCAGCTACTGGTAAATTTTTTGAGCTTAATATCCAGTGCCCCCGGGGTAATCTCTTTATCACTTACCAGGCTGGCTGCTTTTTCCGGCTTAGGTGTTTTTTCTAATAACACAAAAGATTGCATTATTTTTTTCGGGATAAGCTGTAATTGTTTTAACGTATTGGGGCTATTATCCTTACTATAAAAAATGCCGTTTACGCCTTTTAGGATATTGTAATAAACACTTTCATTAACCTTTTGTAACCTTTGCAGCAGTTTTTCCAATTGCCAACGGTTACTTCTTTTTTCGCCCTGATAAATCATCAAAGGCATATTGCTCGCATCAATAATATTGGTAAAAACCGGCTCCTTACCCAGCTCGGGAACCGTTGCATATAATTCAGGGGAAAATAACACCGCGCCCTGAAGATAATAAGGCTGTGTTTTTTTACGCATTACCTGCCAGTGACGCAAGGCTCTTAACACTGGAATAGCACCATAAGAACGCGTTAATAACAGTATATTTTTACCGGTTTTCTGATAGGCATATTCAATTAAACCCGCTAAATACTTGCCGCTCAGCTTGCGCATCGTATTGGTGCTTTTAGGCATAAACAGGCTTTCTGCCATATCAACATGCCACACTTCTGTTCCGGTATCGGCGATTTTTTTTGACACATCCATTGCCCGTTGATGCGTACCAAACCCGGGAGCGACCCAGATAATTATTTTATTGCTCGACTCTGCATCACTACTTATCACTTTTAAAGACAATGTCTGTTCAGCAATATCAACATCTATCTCTTGTTCAATAGCAGCATGTGAATTAGCTGTCCATAACAAAACAAAGAGTGTGGATAAATAACGATTTAATAGTTTATTCATTGTCTGGCATACCCGGCCGGCATTAATGAATTTAAATAAAGGTCGCGCTGTTTTTTTGGTTTTTCAGCTAACGCTTCTACCTGTTTATAAAACACAGTAAAATTCTTATTGGCGTTTAAATATATTTTTTTGAACGCCGGAATTAAATCATTATAGGTGGCTATCATTGCCAGGTGTGCATTGTTTAACGGCTGACTCATCCAGCGATCGTATCCATCGTAATCACCCCATTTTGTTTTTAGCGCTGTATACTTTTCTTTTAACTGATTAAAAATGGCCAGCTTACCTGCCTTTAGTTCGCTGGTATTTTTAGTGCTTTGATAATGCGCCATCAATACCTGCCGGGTGTCCTGTAACAATTGCTTAAACTGTTCATCTCTTTTCTTTGCCACGCGATACTGTTTATATTCCTGTAATTTTTTATTTTCTTCAAACCATAATTTAATGCCTTGCAATTCAACCGTTGATGCAAAGGCTTCATTAAATGCAGTATCATCCTGCAAATAAAATTGCTGGTGCGCCAGTTCATGAAAAATAATACCTACCCGGTATGCTTCGGACTTATATAACATGGAACTAAGCAATGGATCGTCAAACCAGCCCAGGGTTGAATAGGCTTTGGTGCCCGATACATAAACATCCATGTTCTGTTCTTTTAGTTGCGCGGCAAACTCGTTTGCTTTTTGCTCTGAAAAATACCCCCGATAACTTAAACAACCTACAATCAGGAAACACCATTGTTTCGGTTTGGTTGAATACGGTGGTGTAGCGACCACCGTCCAAACTGCGTAGTCTCTATTAATATCAACATAGTTTCGGTAACTGTCATTATCCGGCAACTTTAGTGTTACCGTTGCAAACTCCCTGGCTTTTTTTGCATTAATCAATCGTTGTTTAGTTTCTTTAGCTGTAGCCGGGTCACGAATGGCTTCCTGGATAGGTCGCTGGTTATTTAATATATCCGCATGCCCCTGCACTTTTTCCCAGTAGTACGCCATAGTCGAACACCCCTGCAACAAAATACTTAACACGATGCATATGGCTAGCCTGCTCATCTCTACTTTCCAATACAAAAACTTGAAAAAATTTCGCCGAGCAAATCATCACTGGTAAATTCACCGGTAATTTCCGATAAATGTTGTTGTGCAACACGAAGATCTTCGGCTACCAGCTCACCAGCCTCTGCTTGTACCAGTTGCTGGTGCGCTTGCTCAACAAAGTGCCTGGCCTGTTGTAGTGCCTCCAAATGTCGGCGCCGCGCCAGAAAACTGCTTTCATTGGTTTTTTCGAACCCCATCGACTGTTGCAAATGATCGCGTAGTAAATCCAAACCATAACCCTGCTTGGCTGAAAGTTTAATGTGTGTTTGCACGTTCTCGATGGTTTGCTGTGCTTTATTGTCGGTTAAGTCAATTTTATTGTGAATAACAGTAATTGGTAACTTGGCGGGTAATTGTTGCAAAATGTTCTTATCTTCGGCTGTAATCCCTGTTCTGTCGTCAATTAGCAATAAAATCCGATTAGCCTGCTCTATTTCTCGCCAGGCTCGTCGGATCCCTTCCTGCTCAACCTTATCGACAGATTCACGTAACCCAGCGGTATCGATAATATGCAGGGGCAGGCCATCTATATTAATTTCTTCCTTTAGCACATCGCGGGTCGTACCGGCTATTTCAGTCACAATCGCCGAATCCCGACCAGCAAGCGCATTTAACAGGCTGGATTTACCTGTATTCGGCTGGCCAACCAGAACGATCCGCATCCCATCGCGTAATAATACCCCTTGCGTTGCTTCCTGCATGATAGAGGCTATTTCAACTAAAATAGCATCAATTTTACCGAGAATAATGCCATCTGACAGAAAATCGATTTCTTCATCGGGGAAATCGATAGCCGACTCCACATGCATGCGGGCATTAATCAATGACTGCAATAATAAATTGATCTTGCTAGAAAACACCCCCTGCAGGGATTGAATGGCGGATTTTGCAGCCTGTTCAGAGCCCGCCTCAATTAAATCGGCAATGGCTTCGGCCTGGGTTAAGTCCATTTTGTCGTTTAAGAATGCACGCTCGGCGAATTCTCCCGGCCGGGCAAGACGTGCACCCAATGACAGGCAACGGGATAGCAACCCATCCAGTACGAATTGACCACCATGGCCCTGTAACTCGTAAGTATCTTCTCCAGTAAAGGAGTTCGGCGCCGCAAAATACAGGGCAATACCCATATCGATGGTCGTACCAACACTGTTATTAAAAGAAAGATACTCTGCAGTTCTTGGTTGAAGTGTTTTACCTGTAATTGCCGAACCTATTTGTTGAGCCTTTGGCCCGGAAATACGGATAATACCGACTCCACCCAGCCCGGTTGCCGTTGCAATAGCCGCAATGGTGTCGCCGGTTTGAGTGTTATTGGCCTGGCTACTCTTTTTTTTCATAGGACATACTTACCACATTAAAACTGTCTGTCACTCTAGCCGTTAAGGGAATGTCACACGACAAATCTTAATGGACAAAATATAGGGCAATACAGTTGCATATGATACCTTTCGGCATTTTAATTCTTTTTTAATTAATATAGATTCCGCACAGCAACATTTTAATGATGGGGTAAAATAAAAGTTCTTACCAATGGGCCGGTTACTGGTTTGCCAAACGAAAACAACCCATACCGCAAAGAGATTAAAGCCTTGCTGAAAAGCGGAATAAAATTTTCAACCTGTAAAACAACCGTTACGATTATGCACAAGTACAAAGAACTACCCATAATTTACAGTGTAGACTTTACGCCAACCGGCATAGTGCGAATCGCAGAATTACTGCAACAGGGTCATAGTTATTTGCATCCCTGTAACAACTAAAAGTGTAAAGTAAACAGGCTCTGTTAAGTTAAACCTCACAGGGCCTGCCTACCCGGTATTAAGTTTTAACAACTTTATTAATAATGTACCACTGTTGCGCAATAGACAGCACATTGTTCACCACCCAGTATAAAACCAGACCGGCCGGGAAGAACATAAAGAAGATACCGAAAACAAACGGCAGCGCCATCATCACTTTAGCCTGAACCGGATCGATTGGCGCGGGGTTAAGCCTCTGCTGAATAAACATACTAACCGCCATTAATATCGGCAAGATTAAATATGGATCGGCAGTCGACATATCTTTAATCCATAAAATCCACGGTGCCTGTCTTAATTCAACACTTTCGAGAAGTACCCAGTACAACGCAATAAATACCGGTATTTGCACCAGGATAGGCAGGCAACCACTTAGTGGATTTATTTTTTCTTTTTTGTATAACTCCATCATAGCTTTATTCATGCCCTGACGGTCATCGACAAAACGCTCTTTCATCGCAACCATACGCGGTTGAATTGCACGCATTTTTGCCATGGACTTATAACTCGTTTCAGATAATTTATAAAAGGCCAGTTTAATTAAAATCGTTAACAGGATAATCGCCCAACCCCAGTTACCAACAATACTATGGATTTTAGTAAGCAACCAGAAAATGGGTTTCGCAAGGATGGTTAGCACACCATAGTCTACGGTAAGCTCCAGGCCTTCAGCAATTTTCTCTAACTCGCCCTGATCTTTTGGTCCGGCATAAAACATACTGGTAAAGGTTTTTTGAGCCCCGGCTGGTATATGGGTTTCATTTTTATCGCGGAAACCAATTGAGTAAATGGTGTTCTGTTCTTTGAAAAACGTGTAAAACGTTTCAGGTCGATCTTTTTCCGGTATCCAGGCACTTAAAAAATAGTGCTGGATCATCGCTGCCCACCCACCGGTAATATCACGTTTCAAATTATTTTCCTGTATATCAGAAAAAGTTATTTTTTCATAACGCTCTTCTGGCGAGAAGATAACGCCACCCATATAAGTGTAAATAAACTGTGACTGATCAACTTCAGAAACCTGGGTTCGTTGTAACTGAAAATAAGTATTACCACGCCAGAGTTTATTACTCTTGTTCTTAACAGTATGTTTAACGTCTATCTTGTGGCTGCCACGATGGAATGTATACGTCTTGGTAAACTCAACGCCATCCTTACTCGTCCAGTATAAGTTAACATCCATTGAATCTTTTGATTCATCAAGTGTGTAACTGGTTCTGTCTGTCTTATAGACATCAAGATGGTTTGGAGCAGCAATGACAGAGTTTTGATCGGCCTTCTTGGCAGTAAAACCACTTTGCGCAACAAACACACGCGGCAGCTTTTCATCCATTAGCAGGAAGGGATTGTCAGGCTCATTAAGTTTCATCGGGTAGGCCAATAATCTTAATTGGCGAATATCGCCACCAACCGTGCTAATAACCAAATCTAAAACATCGGTTTTAATCCGTATAGATTGTCCCTGTTTAAAAATTTCAGCGGATGTTGACGTAGGTACACTGGCCGCGGCATTTATCATCGGCGCAGATGACTCTGCAACAGGAACTTCATCGCTCGGAATTTGAACCGGTTCTGTCGTTGTTGCTGGTGTGGTAGTTTGTGGCGTCTGGGTAGCTACCGGGCCTTTGGCTATAATTTCTTTTTTAAGCTGATCCTGATTCCAGGCATCAAACATTAGAAATATAATAAATGCTAGCGCAACGAATAATAATAAACGCTGTTGTTCCATACTTTTTACTACCTTAATTTAATTACCCGTACTAAAGCTAATTCGCTTCAGAATTATTGTTCTGTTTTTTTTCCGGTACCGGATCAAAGCCGCCTTCATTAAAAGGATGGCATCGACAAATACGTTTTGTCGCCAACCAGCCGCCTTTGGCAATACCGTGTTTTTCTATTGCTTCTTCGGCATAACTTGAACAACTTGGAAAAAAACGACAACGTGGCCCGAGTAGCGGGCTTATCACATAGCGATATATTCTTATTATCAATAAGAAGGGATATTGAATTGCTTTGCTAAATGTTGCCATTGTTGTTCTAGTACCGTTTTAATTTGCCTGGAAGTTGCTTTATTTGCAGCTTGCCTGGCAAGTACAACAATATCTAAACCTGCTAATTGTACCTTATGTTGACGGAAACTTTCTCGCACAATTCGCTTAAATCTGTTGCGTCTGACTGCTAGTTTGATATTTTTTTTAGCTACGGCCAGCCCCAGCCGGGCTTGTTGAGTTTTATTTTCGCGTACAAGTATCAACAAGTAAGCATGATGTCGCTTATACGGTTTTTCAAAAACGAAGCTAAATTGACTGGCTGTTAATAGCCGATGGACTCGGGCAAACGACCCTGTTGTTGTATTAAGCAACACGGCATCAAGGTTTGAGTGCTGACAACTTAAGCGGGGACGCGCTAAACTGGATTTTTCCACTTACTGATCCGGAACGGACATGTGAAAAATGAGCGCAAAGAGTTAAGCGCTTAAGCGTTTACGACCTTTAGCTCGGCGAGCATTAATAATTGCACGACCACTTCGAGTTGCCATACGAGCGCGGAAACCATGAGTACGTGCTCGTTTTAAAGTGCTTGGTTGAAAGGTACGTTTCATTCGATTATCACCCGTTAAAAATCAATATGTTACTGGTTTTTGCTTTAAGCAAAAAAGGCAGGCAAGAGTACTGGTTATCATCGCTGATGTCAACTGATGTTTAGTAAAAGTAGGGGCTATTCTGCTTCTAAATTTTTATAAAAACTTTTATTATTTTGAACGTTTAACTGTGGATAACTTTTATTGTCGGTGTTACATTTAGCAACTCAACGGTCATACTTAAAAGCCCTCACATCTGTGACTTTTACACCGTATTTAACGTTATAACTCATTAATAATACAATAATAATTCCTTCTGGGGGAATCGTTTGCAATCACTTTGGGATCAGTGTCTGGACCGACTGGAAGGGGAGCTATCTCCACAGCAGTTTAACACCTGGATCCGGCCACTTCATTTTGTGCTTGATAACGACGATGCCCGCCTGCTGGCGCCAAATAGCTTTGTGCTGGATTCGGTTAACGAGCAATTTATCAATCGTATCAATGAAATAATATCCCAGCTTGATTCCAGTTTTCCAGCACCGATTAAAATTGAGGTCGGTAGTCACGAAGTCGATACCCTGGTAAATCGACAACACTCCGCAACCCCGGTTAAGCAACAACAGCAAAGTGTTTTTGCCCGCAAAAACGGCCTTAACCCAAATTTTACCTTTGACTCGTTTGTTGAGGGCAAGTCGAACCAAATGGGACGAGCAGCAGCAACCCAGGTTTCTCAAAACCCGGGCACAGCTTATAACCCATTATTTATTTATGGCGGCGTGGGTTTAGGTAAAACCCATTTAATGCACGCCATTGGTAACCTGATTAAAGACCATAATCCAAAAGCCAATGTGGTGTACCTGCATTCGGAGCGTTTTGTTTCGGATATGGTCAAATCTTTTCAGCATAATACGATTAACGAATTTAAACGTTATTATCGTTCGGTCGATGCACTGCTTATTGATGATATTCAGTTCTTCGCTGGCAAAGGTCGTTCACAGGAAGAGCTGTTTCATACCTTCAATGCTTTATTGGAAGATAACCAGCAAATAATCATGACCTGTGATCGCTACCCGAAAGAAATTGATGGTCTTGAAGAACGACTCAAGTCTCGATTTGGCTGGGGGCTCACCGTCACCATCGAACCACCTGAGCTGGAAACACGGGTGGCAATTTTAATGAGCAAGGCTCAGCAGTCGAATATTATTCTGCCGGAAGAGGTGGCTTTTTTTATCGGTGAGCGCATTCGTTCGAACATCCGTGAACTGGAAGGCGCATTACGCCGGGTAATAGCAAATGCACACTTTAGCGATCGGGATATCACCCTCGACTTCGCCAAAGATGCATTACGTGATTTACTATCCTCTCACGATAAAATGATCTCCATCGAGAATATTCAAAAGACTGTGGCAAGCTATTACAAAATTCGGGTCTCGGATATGCATTCAAAGCGCCGAACACGCTCAGTAACCCGGCCACGCCAACTGGCCATGGCCTTATGTAAAGAACTCACTAACCATAGCTATCCGGAAATTGGTGATGCATTCGGTGGACGTGACCACACTACAATTTTGCATGCCTGTCGAAAAATTGAAGAGTTAAAAGAAACCGATCAACGCATAAATGAAGATTACCGAAATCTATTACGAACCCTGAGCACTTAATGTATGACGAACGACTCCTTTATATATAGACCAGAATAATGTGAATAAAACGGGGATTAAACTTGCACTAATGCTGAACAACCTGTGGATAAGTTTTAAAAGTAATTTAAGGCGTTTTTACTCACACTTTATCCACAGCCCATAAAGTGTACAAACGCCACTTATTAACAGATATAAAATAACTTTAAGGGTATGAAAAATAAAATAAAATAAAACTTACTAACAGGATTTTGGTGACTAATAATAACAATAATAATGATATATATAGATTTATTAATAATAGAGATAATTTACAAAATGAAGATCACTCAAAAATTGAGTAAAAAAGGAAAATAGCGCAAATATGAAAATAAGTATTCAAAGAGACAGTATTTTAAAGCCTCTACAACATGTCACAGGTGTAGTTGAACGAAAACAAAACTCTCCTATTCTGTCTAACTTATTAGTCAAACTTGAAAATAATAACCTTTCTCTTACTGGAACCGATTTAGAAGTCGAAATGATTATCCATACTCAGGCTGAATCAGATGAGTCTGGTGAAACTACTCTACCAGCAAAGAAACTTCTGGATATATGCCGCACCTTACCGGAAGGTGCCACAATTACTGTGACAGTCGATGCCAATAAAGCGGTCATTCGATCAGGTAAAAGTCGTTTTACCTTATCAACCCTGGCAGCCAATGAATTTCCTCAAAGCGAAGTACTGAATGTATCCCAGGAAATAACCCTAAAACAGTCGACTTTTAAAAAATTAATTGATCAGGTTCAGTTTTCAATGGCACAACAGGATGTGCGTTATTACTTAAATGGATTAATGCTCGAGATTACGCCTACTCATATCGTTACTGTGGCGACGGACGGTCATCGACTGGCAATCTCAAAAGAAGAGTTCGAGACCGGAATTGCTGAACCCCGACAAATTATTATCCCACGTAAAGGGGTAAGTGAACTCTCCAAGCTTTTAGAGGACTCTGATGAACCGGTAAAACTACAGCTGGGCGATAATCTGGTTAAAGCGACTCTTGGCAATATTACATTTACGTCTAAACTGATTGATGGCAAGTTTCCAGATTACAATCAGGTCATACCGCAAGGTAATGATGCTATTCTAGAATGCTCCCGCGAGACTTTAAAACAGGCCTTTAGCCGTACTTCGGTGTTATCAAATGAAAAATATCGAGGTATGCGTTTAACGCTTGCGGCTAACTTACTGAATGCAACCATCAATAACCCGGATCAGGAAGAGGCCGAAGAAGAAATTGAAGTTTCGTACTCGGGCGATGAGTTCGAAATCGGCTTTAATGTTGCTTACTTCCTGGATGTGCTTAATACTATAAAAGATGACGGTGTGGTGATTAAGTTTAAGGACGCTAATTCCAGTTGTATGATTCAGGCTAAAAATGACGACGGTAGTCGATATGTCATTATGCCGATGCGCTTATAGTTCTGTTTAATATCTTCCCTGTCAGGTCGCTTTTGTGAGTTTGTTGCAACTGTCTGTTAAAAACGTGCGCAATCTTCAAGAATGTTGTGTAAATTTCGATTCTCGATTTAATTTAGTCGAAGGGGCGAATGCCAGCGGTAAAACCAGCCTGTTAGAAGCTATTCATCTAATTAGTCAGGTAAAATCGTTTCGAACCCATCGAATTAATCAGTTGATTCAGCAGCAAGCTGATGAAATGCAAGTTGTAGCCCAGTATCAGGATCACACTAAGTTCACCCATACTATTGGTTTGGCTCGTAACCGAAGTACAACCCAAATTCACTTAAATAAACAAACTATTAATTTAAGTTCCAAGCTTGCGGCATTGGTTCCAGTGCAAATTATTACCCCTGAATCACACCGTTTACTGGAAGATGGCCCCAAACTTCGCCGCCAGTTTATTGATTGGGGAGTGTTTCACGTGAAACACTCTTTTTTACAAATCTGGAAAGATTATCACCGAATTCTTCGACAGAGAAATGCTTGTTTACGACATCGGCCATCGCAACAGCAAATAAACAGTTGGAACCTACCACTGATAGTGATAACCGAAAAATTCCACCTTTCGCGGTTGGAATATGTCCAGGCCTTAACGCCTATCGTGATTGATTTTTGTCAGCAATTAATTGGCGAACAGGTCGAGATTGATTATCAACCTGGTTGGTCGAATCAAGAATCTTTCGAACATGCATTACGTCAAAGTTTTGAGCAAGATTGTCAATTTAAGCATACCCGGGTTGGCCCTCATCGTGCCGATCTAGTGATTAAAAGTAATGGAGTGCCTGCCCAGGTTGGTTTCTCTCGTGGCCAGCAAAAATTACTGGTTTGTGCGTTGCGTCTGGCTCAAATTATGTATTTACAATCCTATTCTAAGCAGTCTTGTATCATACTGGTTGACGACCTACCGGCTGAGCTGGATAAATCACGTCGTCAAAAACTATTGAAGTTACTCGATTCAACGGGTGCGCAAATATTTATTACTACCACTGATGCAGAATTACTGCAGAATAACCTTGAAAGCTCGCAGAAATTGTTTCACGTGAAACACGGGGAAATAAAAGAAGTGGTATACTAATCCAAATTATTACTAGAGTGTTTAATTTAAACATATCGGTAAAAATATTAGACAAAGGAAAACGAAATGGCTGATCCAACTTATGATTCGTCGAATATCAAGGTATTAAAAGGCCTTGATGCGGTACGTAAACGACCGGGTATGTATATTGGTGATACCGATGATGGCACGGGTCTGCATCACCTGGTTTTTGAGGTAGTCGATAACTCTATAGACGAAGCACTTGCCGGCCATTGTAATTCTGTTGATGTAATTATCCATGCCGATGGCTCTGTTTCGGTGAAAGATGACGGGCGAGGCATTCCAACGGATATTCATGAAGAAGAAGGTCGCTCGGCTGCTGAAGTTATACTTACGGTTCTGCATGCCGGCGGTAAATTTGATGATAATTCCTACAAAGTTTCAGGTGGTTTGCACGGTGTTGGCGTTTCGGTCGTAAATGCACTATCCGAGAGCCTAAAGCTTACTATTTGGCGTGAAGGTAAAAAACACGAACAGGAATATTCAAATGGTGACCCACAAACGCCGTTAATAGCCGTATCAGATACCGAACGCACTGGCACCGAAATTCGTTTTTATCCCAGTTCAAAAATATTCTCGACCACAGAATTCCATTATGACGTACTCGCAAAACGGTTACGTGAGCTCTCCTTTTTAAACTCGGGTGTTTGTATTACCTTAACGGATGAGCGTGACGACAGCAAAAATGATAAATTTGAATATATTGGTGGCATTAAAGCCTTTGTAGAACACTTAAATAAGAACAAAACGCCATTACATGAGACCGTTTTTTATGTGGAAAGCTTAAAAGACGAGGTAACGGTTGAAGTGGCTATGCAGTGGAATGATTCATATCAGGAAAATATATTCTGTTTTACCAATAATATCCCGCAACGTGATGGCGGTACACACCTGGCAGGTTTCCGAGGTGCCCTAACCCGAAGTTTAAATAGCTATATTGAGCAAAGTGGTATTGCTAAAAAAGCTAAAGTAACGGTTAGTGGTGATGATGCACGGGAAGGATTAACCGCGGTATTGTCGGTGAAAGTGCCGGATCCCAAGTTTTCTTCTCAAACTAAAGATAAACTGGTGTCTTCGGAAGTAAAAGGGATTGTCGAATCGACGGTGGGTGAAAAATTACAGGAGTTTTTACTTGAAAGCCCTACTGATGCTAAGGGTATTGCAGGTAAAATAGTCGATGCCGCGCGCGCGCGCGAAGCAGCGCGTAAAGCACGCGAAATGACCCGCCGAAAAGGTGCCCTTGATATTGCCGGTCTGCCGGGCAAACTTGCTGATTGTCAGGAAAAAGATCCTGCTTTATCCGAATTATTTCTGGTGGAAGGGGACTCCGCTGGCGGTTCCGCCAAGCAAGGTCGCGATAGAAAGTATCAGGCTATCCTGCCCTTAAAAGGTAAAATTCTAAACGTTGAAAAAGCCCGCTTCGATAAAATGTTGTCTTCAGTGGAAGTCGGCACTTTAATTACCGCACTTGGTTGCGGTATTGGTCGGGAAGAATTTAAACTCGAAAAGCTTCGTTATCATCGTATTATCATCATGACCGATGCGGACGTAGATGGCTCGCATATTCGTACCCTGTTATTAACGTTCTTTTATAGACAAATGCCTGAGTTAATCGAAAATGGTTATATCTATATTGCACAGCCGCCTTTATATAAAGTAAAAAAAGGTAAACAGGAACGTTATGTAAAAGATGATAACGAGTTAAATGAATACCTGTTACAGATCGCACTGGATAATACCGAATTATTTGTTAGTGCATCGGCACCGGCTATGTCACCGGTTGCACTTGAAAATATTGCCAAGCAACACGTTATGGTTACTCAAAGTATCCAGCGACTATCAAAACGGTATTCAGCACAAGTATTGCGTTTAATTTTAGATATGCCGGTACTTAGTAATGATGATTTAAATAACAATGAAAAAATGCAGTCCTGGTTTGCTGAACTGGCAGAAAAAATTAAACAGGATAATACCCTGCAAATCCAAATTGATTTTGAGTCACAAAAAGAAGCTGGTGTTTGGGAAGCCAGGATAATACAGACTCAACATGGAATCGATTATGAAAAAGCAATGAAGTCCGAGTTTTTTGAATCAGGTGAATACAAAGCAATGAAAGTATTAACCGAACAACTTGATGGATTGTTTAGCGAAGGTGCTTATGTTAAACGTGGTGATAAACAGCAGGCGTGCGATAATTTTAATGATGTAATGAACTGGTTAATCGAAGAATCTAAACGTGGATTAAATATACAACGCTATAAAGGGTTGGGTGAAATGAACCCGGATCAGCTTTGGGAAACCACTTTGGATGCAGACAACCGTCGTTTATTGCAGGTACAAATAGAAGATGCGATTGCAACTGATGAAATCTTTACTACTTTAATGGGCGACCAGGTTGAACCGCGCCGTCTGTTTATCGAAACCAATGCACTTAATGCCAATAATATTGATATTTAAATAATTTACAAACAAAGCAATTCATTGCTTTTAAACCCTGCATACTAAAGCCTTGTTGATCAACAGGGCTTTTTTTATGTTATAACGAGATGAAATAATTAATAAAGCGAGACTAAAATGCGTTATCGTATCGGTGAAGAAGTTAATACTGATAACCTGGGTGAACCCGTTGTTGATATGTTGCTGACTTTTTCGGTTTTTACCGGCTTAATTATCGGTATTATATTTATTATGGCTGGTAAGCGAGTAAAACAGTACTGGTTAATTTTCTGGGGAACCGGCCTGGTAGCTGCCAGTATTATTTATCTTGCAGCGTTATATATGGGTTTACTGTAAATAACGGAATAATTTCAAGAGAGCGATATGAGTTATATTCTTTCTTTTAGTGATACGGGTTTAAAAGATCTTAATCGGGTCGGTGGCAAGAATGCATCGTTAGGTGAGATGATATCCGTCCTGTCTAAACAGGGTATCAGGGTGCCTGATGGTTTTGCCACTACCGCAGAGGCTTACTGGTATTTTTTGGAGCATAACCAGTTAAAAGATAAAATTAATCAGTCCCTGTCGGGTTTGGATACGCATGACGTCACGTCACTTGTGCAAACCGGTAAAACTATCCGTAATTGGATAATGCATGCCGAGCTACCTGTCGATTTAGCTGAGCAAATCACCCAGGCTTACCATGAATTATCGAGTACTAATACCTGCTCGGTAGCTATTAGAAGTTCGGCGACAGCTGAAGACTTACCGACCGCATCTTTCGCCGGCCAACAGGAAACCTACCTGAATATTAGTGGAGCCGGGAATGTAATTCATACCTGCAAACGTGTATATGCCTCATTATTTACTGATCGCGCGATTTCGTATCGCGTCGATCGGGGCTTTTTGCATATGGATGTCGCGCTTTCGATTGGTATTCAGAAAATGGTGCGATCTGATATCGGTAGTGCCGGTGTGATGTTTACGCTTGATACAGAAACAGGTTTTCGTGATGTCGTGTTTATTAATGGTGCCTATGGTCTGGGAGAAAATGTCGTACAAGGGGCGGTCAACCCGGATGAATTTTATGTATACAAAAAAACGTTGACTAATGGTAATCGTCCAATAATTAAACGCCAACTGGGTGATAAAGCACAGAAAATGATTTATGCCAGCGACAATGCGGCCGGATTATCGACCCGAAACGTACATGTCCACCAACATGATCGAAGAAAGTTTTGTTTAACTGACGATGAAATTTTAGAGCTGGCAGATTACGCGATTAAAATAGAGCAGCACTATTCCAGTCTGGCTAACGCTCCGAGGCCAATGGACATTGAATGGGGTAAAGATGGTGAAGATGGCAAACTTTATATTTTGCAGGCACGTCCCGAAACTGTTCAGTCTCAGCTCACAAGTAATAGCATAGAAAGTTACCAGCTAGAAGAAAAGAGCAAAATACTGACCAGTGGTAAAAGCATTGGCAACAAAATAGCCAGTGGTCAGGCGAGGGTAATATTGGAAGCGGCCTTTATGCATGAGCTTCAACCGGGCGAAGTACTGGTAACGGATATTACCGATCCGGACTGGGAACCGATTATGAAAATCGCATCCGCTATCGTAACGAATCGCGGCGGTCGCACTTGTCATGCAGCCATTATTGCGCGTGAGCTGGGTATTCCCGCAGTCGTCGGCTGCAATGATGCCACTCATCGAGTAGAAACCGGCCAGGAAGTCACAGTATCCTGTGCCGAAGGTGACAGTGGTTATATTTATAAAGGTAAGTTAGCGTTCACACACCAAAACGTAGAGGTGGATACTAGCGTAAAGCCCAATACCCGTTTGATGATTAATCTGGCTAATCCTGAAATGGCGTTTGAAGCCTCATATTTACCGGCCGAGGGTGTGGGACTGGCGCGACTGGAATTTATTATAAATACTATGATTCGGGTGCATCCTCAGGCTATTCTGGCTTATGACGACCTGGATCCAACTATTCGTTCCAAAGTGAAATTCCTCTCACACGGATATGCCAATCCGCGAAGTTTCTACGTTAACCGACTCGCCGAGGGGATTGGCACCATCGCCGCCGCATTTTACCCACGTAAAGTTATCGTGCGTTTAGGGGATTTTAAGTCTAACGAATATGCTTCCTTAATTGGTGGCAAGGCTTTTGAGCCCGCAGAAGAAAACCCGATGATAGGTTTTCGAGGCGCCTC
>Ga0316207_10001251_pt1 | contig 32411 bp, 31 predicted proteins | sample 6weekpyrite_MG_FD_204943 | JGI IMG/M metagenome (GOLD analysis project Ga0316207, IMG submission 204943) | Microbial mat bacterial communities from mineral coupon in-situ incubated in ocean water Damariscotta River, Maine, United States -... | ecosystem: Environmental > Aquatic > Marine >...
TGTTCGCAGTGAAAGCCAACATGATCATGTTCTTCATGGGCAACCTTGATGTCCATATCGATATGCGTAGTGTTGTCGCTGAGGAGGATTTTCATGACGCCCGTATCACCAATATTGGCCGTCCAGTTTGCAGGGCGCTCGACCAGTACGCCTTTCAGTGACAGGTCAATGGCAGTGGTCTGAATATCTTCAGCATTGATATGAATCGTGACGGGTGTTTCGAATAATACCCGGTGGTGTCGACGTTTATCCTGGTCGGCTGTCTGCTGGTTCATGTTCGTTCTCCGCTATCTTGCTTCAGGCATCTAAATGGAACTGCAGGGTCAGTTGGTCAAGCTTGATCATATCTCCATCATGTAATGGCCAGCTTTTTTCACCAATATCCTGATCCTCTACACTCAGAGTATAGTCCTTTGCGAGGTTAGAAATAAAATACCCGTCACTGCGCAGGGCAATTAGGGCGGGAGACATGCCAAGTTTACCAAGGTCAGTCAGACCGGATTGCAACTTGAAAGTTTTGCCCAGGTTCTTGCCGCTCATGACCTGGAGCAAGCCTGTTGCGATGGTGGGCTGGGGGGAGGCAACAGCTGGCGGTTCCGGTTTTTCAGAGTGTTCGAACACCGGCCCGTCAGCAACCTGCTGTGATAACCCTTCATCCCTGTATTGCAGGGTATGTTTGCCGATACGGATCAGGTCATTGTTATGTAACGGGTGTTCATGGGCAGGTTTGTGGTTAACAAATGTGGTGTTGTCGTGCTGGCCCTGTATCAGGATCCACTGGTCATCTCTGTATTCAATTCGAGCATGTTCAGGTTCGACCGCGAGACTGTCGATATGGATATTCTGGCCGGGATCGCGGCCGATTGTAATGGCGTCTTCCAGCAGGGGAAGAACCTGTAGTGTTTTTCCTTTAAACGCCAGTGTCAGGGTTGGCATCAAGAAATTCCTATAGCCGACAACATAATGACAAGTATAGTCGGAGTTCGACACTGTAGTTTGTGCCACCGGTCACATTGTATTAACCGCTTGTCGATTTTGCTTGATCCTCTTCAGGTTCGACGTGCGGTTTCTTGTCCAGATCGGGGTAAACCCGTGCTGTTTTGACGACATTGTCACTGCTATGGATGATATCAATGGGATGATTGGCAATTTTCAGGCTGGTACCAGGCTCGGGGATTGCCTCAAGTTGTTCAAGAATCAGGCCGTTCAGCGTCTTCGGACCATCTGTTGGCAGTTGCCAGCCGAGCAATTTATTCAGTTCACGAATATTCGCCGTACCGTCGACCAGCCAGGTGCCATCTTCCTGTGGATGTACCTCCCGGTATGTATCTGACGGGTCCGTGGTGAATTCACCGACGATTTCTTCGAGGATATCTTCGAGTGTCACCAATCCCTGCAGTTCACCATATTCGTTGACGACCAGTGCACTGCGGCGCTTGATATGTTGAAAATTCAATAGCTGTTTGTGTAACTGTGTACCTTCCGGAACAAAATAGGGTTCGCGAATGACCTTGAGCAGGCTGTCACGGTCAAATTCGCTGTCGCTTTGCAGTTTTAGCAGGCGACGCAGGTGGACAATACCGACGACATTATCGATATCCCCGCGATACACGGGCAGGCGCGTATGCTGGGAATTGTGCAGGAGTTCAATGATTTCATCCCAGTCATCTTCGATATCAATCCCGGCAATTTCACCGCGTGGCACCATGATGTCATCAACGGTGACCTGTTCAAGGTCGAGGATGCCTAGCAGCATGGCCTGGTGTGAATGCGGGATCAGGGCGCCGGATTCAAGTACGACGGTGCGCAGTTCATCCGGGGTCAGGTGCAGCGAATCAGTGTCGTTGATATCGATCTTGAGAAGTTTGAACAGGCCGTTGGTGAATTGGTTAATCAGCCACACGAACGGGTAGCCGATCTTCATAAGTGGGGTCAGAATCAGCGTGGCAGGTAGCGCAAAACGTTCCGGGCGAAGGGCGGCCAGGGTTTTCGGTGTTACCTCGGCAAACAACACCATGATTACGGTCAGGATGGCCGTTGAGGTAAATACACTCAGCTCACCAAACAGGCGCAGCATAATGATAGCCGCAAGCAGGGTGATCATGATGTTGACGGCGTTATTCCCGAGCAGGATCAAACCGATCAGTTGATCGGGTTTATCGAGTAATTTCTGAGCACGTAATGCGCCGCGGTGTTTGTCACCGACGAGGTGACGCAGGCGATAGCGGTTCAGGGACATCAGGCCGGTTTCGGAGCCTGAAAAGAAACCTGATATCAGGATAAGTACAAAAAGCGCGAGCAATAGCAGCTCGAGCGGTATCTCGTTTAGCAAGCAGGGAGTGTCCTGTGTGGCGGCAGTATGCCGGGATAATTCATTATTGCCTCGTACGACCGATCGTCATTAACCAAGGATAATCTCAAGAACCAGTTTGCTGCCAAAATAGGCAAGTAGCAGGGCTATAAATCCACCCAGTGTCCAGCGGATGGCAGTACGGCCACGCCAGCCGGCCTTCCAGCGACCGATGAGCAGGGTCGCAAACACGAACCAGGCAACAATAGAGAGTATGGATTTATGTACGAGGTGCTGGGCAAAGATATCCTGCAGAAAGATAAAGCCACTGAGCAGGGCAAGACTGAGCAGGGCAAAGCCAACAGCGATAATCTGGAACAGCAGTGACTCCATCACCTGCATAGGTGGCAGGGCACGCATAAAGCCACCCGGATGCTTGTGGCGAAGCTGGCGGTCCTGGATGGCAAGTAACACGGCCTGCAGCGCGGCCATAGTCAGTAGGCTGTAGGCGAGCAGGGAGAGGATGATGTGTAACTCTATTTGTCCGGAGCTGTGGGTACCCAGGATATGTTGGGCGCTGAACAGGTTATCGAGCAGCAGTGCCAGAGCTGCTATGGGCAGGATAGCAATGCCGAGGTTTTCGATAGGCTGACTGATGGCTGCAATGAGCATGAGCAGGGCAACCAGGGCCGCGATCAGCGATGCGGCGCTGTAAAAACCGAGGTTTATTCCCGAAGCAGTGAATACGCTTTGATAGACGACGCCGGCATGCAGGATGACCGCGCCAAGTCCGAGCGCGATCAGGGCTATCCGTGTGCTTTGTGAGTACTGAATCCCGACCACGAGCTTACGCCCCAGTAACACCGTAGTGACCAGGTAGAGGGCGATCGATATGATGCTGATTGTGAGTGTATCCATGTATGTTTAAAGCTGTTTCTAGTGCCGCAAAAATGCCGACAGGACGTAGCCGGATGCCAATTTCTCTGTTAGGCTGAATGTAAGGGATAATGGCACATTCGGGCGTTCTATTGAAGAGTTCGCCATGCCTGGCGCGGGATTGCGGGTAAAGACCCAGACAATGTAAGAAAAAAACGGTTTTTTTCCAATAATGTGAGAAATTACATTGGCTCTGCGAGTCTTAGTGTCTAAGCTAATATAAATAATAAATTTGGAAGGTCTCTCGTAACGTGAATCTACGTATCCTGGGGTGTAGTGGGGGCATCAGTGCTGGCGCAGACAGCACCTCCATGTTAGTTGATGATGACATTCTGATAGATGCCGGCTCTGGTGTCGGCAATCTCACGCTTGAAGAGATGAGTAATATCAAGCACATCTTTATTACCCATTCCCACCTCGACCATGTTGCGTTCCTGCCGCTGCTAATAGACACGATTTTTGACCGTGTTCAGGAACCGGTATTGATTCATGGCCAGGAAAGTACCTTGCAGGCTTTGCAGGCCTATATTTTTAACTGGGTCGTATGGCCGGACTTTGCTGAGTTACCTCGACCAGAAACGCCAGTTCTGAGTTACCAGACCATGAAACCAGGTGAAACCTGGAGCAATAATGGCCGTAATGTTGAGATGATTAAAGTCGAGCACATCGTGCCGTCGGTCGGTTACCGTGTCGAGGATGAGACGGGTTCGTTCGCCTTCAGTGGTGATACCTGTACGAATGACTCGTTCTGGGATGCCCTGAATGCCCACGACAACCTCGATCTGCTCATCGTCGAATCGGCATTTGCAAACCATAATATGTGGTTGAGTAAACTGGCCAAGCATTACTGTCCCGAGTTGTTGGCCGAAGATATTCAGAAGCTTAAGCATGATCCACGTGTCTATATTACCCACCGCAAACCTGGCGAAGAGGCGCGTATTCTAGATGAATGCCTCGAGCTCATGCCGGAACGCGATCTTCAGGGACTCAACGGCGGCGAGATTTTTCAGTTATAATCCTGCCTTTGATACTGGCCATATTGGCCTGGTGTCGTGATTTGCTAGTCCGGAATACCCGTTATGTTTGATACTCTCAGTGAACGCCTGTCGAAAACCATCAAGAACCTGCGTGGTCAGGGACGTCTCAGCGAAGACAATATAAAAGATGCCCTGCGTGATGTACGCATGGCACTGCTTGAAGCCGATGTCGCTCTGCCCGTTGTGAAGGGCTTTATTGAGCGTATCCGTGAGCGTGCGGTCGGCCAGGAGGTCATGCAGAGCCTGACCCCGGGACAGGCGCTGATCAAGGTCGTGAATGATGAACTCATTCATGTCATGGGTGATGCGAATGAGTCACTTGACCTGCATGCCACACCACCCGCCGTTATCCTCATGGCCGGCCTGCAGGGTGCGGGTAAAACCACCAGTGTCGCCAAGCTGGCGCGCAACCTGATCGAAAAACACAAGAAAAAGGTGCTGGTTGCCAGTGCCGATATCTACCGGCCGGCCGCGATCAAGCAGCTCGAGACACTGGCCGGTGAGGTCAGTGCCGATTTCTTCCCGAGCAGCACCGAACAGAACCCTGTCGACATCGCCAATGGCGCGATCGACCAGGCCAAAAAGCACTTTATCGATGTCGTCATTATCGATACCGCGGGTCGTCTGCACATCGATGCGGACATGATGGATGAGATTAAGGCCCTACACAGTGCGATCAACCCGGTTGAGACCCTGTTCGTCGTTGACAGCATGACCGGCCAGGATGCTGCAAACACGGCACGCGCCTTTGACGAGGCATTGCCGCTGACCGGTGTCATCCTGACCAAGGCCGACGGTGATGCGCGCGGCGGGGCAGCCTTGTCTGTCCGCGAGATCACGGGTAAGCCGATCAAGTTCCTCGGGGTTGGTGAAAAGACCACGGCACTTGAGCCGTTCCATCCAGACCGGGTGGCTTCGCGTATTCTCGGAATGGGGGATATGTTGAGCCTCATCGAAGAGGTTCAGCACAAGGTTGACCACAAGGAAGCCGAGAAGCTTGCGCACAAGCTCAAGAAGGGCAAGGGCTTTGACCTGGCGGACTTTCGTGAGCAGCTGCGCCAGATGCAGAACATGGGTGGCCTGACCAGCATGATGGACAAGCTGCCAGGAATGGGTGATCTGCCGGCCAACGTCAAGGACCAGGTCAATGACCGTGATATGTTGCGTCTCGGTGCGATTATCGACTCAATGACACCCGGTGAACGCCAGCGCCCCGATATCATCAAGGGTTCGCGTAAACGTCGCATTGCCATGGGCTCAGGCACCCAGGTGCAGGATGTGAATCGCCTGCTGAAGCAGTTCAAGCAGATGCAGAAGATGATGAAGAAAATGAAGGGCGGCGGCATGAAGAAACTCATGCGCGGCCTGCCGGGTATGGGTAAAATGCCGTTTCCGGGAACCTGATCCAGCCAATAACCCTGTTAATCACAGGTTATTGTCAAAATAAGCCGCCCGGATCAGTGATTCATTTGCATCCAGATCTTTCTTTTTACAGAAATTAGCGTAAAATGCAGCGATTTTTCGGGGTCGATTAATTCGGCCCCGTCGATATTTTATTGTGTCGGCCTTTGGGCTGATGATGGGCTGACAATCTCAAGAGGTTTAACCGACTTATGGTCACCATACGTTTATCACGCGGCGGTTCAAAGAAGCGTCCTTTTTATCACATTGTTGCTACTGACAGCCGTAACCGCCGTGACGGTCGTTACCTCGAGCGCCTGGGTTACTTCAACCCTGTTACACGCAGCGATAACGAAACACGCCTGAGCATCAAGCAGGACCGTATTGATCACTGGGTAAAACTCGGTGCGCAGACGTCTCCTCGTGTTGCCAAGTTAATCAAGGAACAAGCTGCTGCCTGATTGCAGTTTGATTCGTTGAGTACAGCCTCATGAGCGACATGATCGTTGTGGGGAAAATCGCCGGTTTGTTTGGCGTGCGTGGCTGGTGCAAGATTTTTTCTCACACCTCGCCGCGGAAGAACATTTTGCAATACTCGTCCTGGTACCTGAAACGTGATGGCCAGTGGCAACCTTACAAACTGAAGCAGGGCCGGCCGCAAGGCAAGGGACTTGTTGCACAGTTGGAAGGGATTGATGATCGGGATGTTGCGGCAACACTGGTTGGCAGCGAGATCGCAATCAAGCCAGAGCAGTTACCTGAACTGCAGCAAGGCGAGTATTACTGGTCTGATTTAATCGGACTTGAAGTAGAGACTGTCACGGGTATCCCGTTGGGGAAAGTGACGTCGATGATGGAAACAGGTGCGAATGATGTCATCGTGGTGAACGGTGAACGTGAACGACTGATTCCATTTGTGCAGCCCGATGTCGTGGTCGAAGTTGATATCGATGCGGGTGTGATGAAGGTCGACTGGGACGCGGAGTTTTAACGTGCCAAGGTCAGAACAGACATCATGTAAGCACATCGCCGTAGTGACATTGTTCCCGGAGATGCTGCAGTCCGTTTCACAGTTTGGTGTAACAGGACGCGCATTGAAATCGGGACTGGTGGGACTGAGTACCCACAACCCGCGGCAGCATGCCAGGGACAAGCATCAGACTGTTGATGATCGTCCTTACGGTGGTGGCCCGGGAATGTTGATGCAGGTGCAGCCACTGCGCGACGCGATACACGAAGCGCGCAATAGTTGTAGTAGTAAACCCTACGTGGTGTACATGTCACCGCAGGGCAAGCGACTCGACCAGTCCGGTGTAGCCGAACTGGCTCAACATGAAAATCTTGTGTTGGTAGCGGGGCGCTATGAAGGCATTGATGAACGGCTTATTGAGCGCGAGATTGATGCAGAGGTTTCGATTGGTGATTACGTGTTGAGCGGGGGTGAACTCGCAGCAGCCGTTATCATCGATGCAGTAGTCAGGACACTGCCTGGTGCACTCGGAGATGATGCATCAGCCGAGCAGGACTCATTTATGAATGGCCTGCTTGATCACCCGCACTATACGCGGCCGGAAGAGATTGATGGTCAGCAGGTGCCGGGAGTGTTACTGAGTGGCGACCATGCGGCAATTGCACGCTGGCGCATGCAGCAGTCACTGGGACGGACGTGGCAACGTCGACCGGACCTGCTGGAACAGGTGGATTTGGATGAGCAGCAGCAACAGTTACTCGATGAGTACATTGCTGCGTTTGAACAGCAGGATTAAATTTAAAATCGTATCGTATCGGATGGGATGGCATCCGGACGGGGATTAACCAGGAGTACGTCATGAGCAAGATTATTGATCAAATTGAAAGTGCACAGCTGAAGGCTGATATGCCGGAATTCGGCCCGGGTGACACCGTGGTTGTTAATGTAAAGGTTAAGGAAGGCGATCGTGAGCGTATCCAGGCCTACGAAGGTGTTGTGATTGCGGTGCGTAACCGTGGTCTGAACTCTGCTTTTACTGTCCGCAAGATTTCTCATGGCGAAGGCGTTGAGCGTGTTTTCCAGACCCACAGCAAGACTATCGACAGCGTTGTCGTAAAGCGCCGCGGTGATGTGCGCCAGGCCAAGCTTTACTACCTGCGTGAGCGTACTGGTAAGTCTGCACGTATCAAGGAAAAGCTCTAAGTCGATTTGTATGCGCATGTGTGACTGCAAGTTTGTCACCCGTCTTGCGCAGACAACCCGTACTTGTACACGGCGCCTGTTGGCGCCGTGTTTATTTGTACTGTTGGGGATGACTGCAGCCAGTGTGCATGCCCAGCCAGGCAAGCCTGATCCGCTCGCTGCGATTATTCATCTTGCCAAACAGGGTGCATCTGAACTTGCCCTGCAGCAACTCAACCAGCAACAACCTGCTCCGCTTGACGATCCTGATAACTGGTTACGCTGGGAACGTCAGCGTATCGAGTTGTACAGACAGTCTAAAGACTGGCAAACACTGATTACGCGTATTGAAGAACAACTGCCGTATATCGAGGATGAATTCAAAGCCTGGTTCATGACACAACAGGCGGAGGCATTACTTGTACTTGGTGAAGGCAGCAAGGCGCGCTCAATATTGCAGTTCCTGATCTGGTTCCGCGAAGGTGAACATGACAACAAAACGTTGGCACAATGGCGTCGTCACATAATCAGAAGTTACCTGCTTGATAACAAGACCAACGATGCCCACAGCGCGATGTTGCGTCATGAACATGATTATCCTGCCGGTAACGGTGAGAACCCGATACTGTTGCGTGCGCGTGTCTTGCTGGTCGCACAGCGCCCACTCGATGCGGCTGAATTACTGGAAAAAAAGAAGGGCATTGCTACACGAACAGTCTACCTGCTTGCTGCGCTACGCAGTGCACGGCTGCCTGCCAAAGACGTCATCTCGCAAACACGTAAACTGTTAAAGAAGAAAAGAATCGTTGCCCTTGACCGTGCACGCTTGTTAAGTGTGCTGGCCGAGGCCAGCAAGATCGAAGCTGACTACACGGGTCAGGTCAAGGCCATCGAACAGGCGTTGTCACTGACACGTAGCACACAGCTTGATGATGGACTGTTCCGCTTTAACGGTCAGCAACTCTGGCAGGCCTACCGCAACTATGGTCAATTACTCGGCAACAGGAAACAGTTACTGCTTGGCGACGATGAGAGCTGGTTCGCTGAAGCGGATAAGCTGACAAAGAAGCACGTTCAGCAGCGCAGCCTGTATGGACTACTTATCCAGGATGCACGTGATACCGAAAGCCGTGACAAGGCCAGCGATCTGTTGGTGAACTCACTGCGTAAAGAAAAGACCGGGGTCGAGATCATGCGCCACCTGTATCTTGCGGATACGGCATCAGACAGCATGCCGGCGATTGCGCGTTACAGCCTGCTTGAGCAGGCCCTGAAGGAATCTGATATCACACTGGCTTCGCAACTTATGGCGGGTCTGTCACAGGCACCAAAGGGAATAGCCCCCCTGCAGTGGGAACTGCGCAGGGCACGCGTATTTGTCATGGCCGGTAAGCCTGATGAGGCAGTGCCTGTGCTGGATAATATTATTGCCAATGAAAAGCTTGATAACAGCAAGGTGCTCGACAGGTTCATGCAGGTCTTGTTCGATCTGCAAACCGTTGAGGCGCATGAACAGGCCTACAGGCTGTTTGAAAAAATGCTGGTTAAAATCGACTTGCCACAGGTTCGTCGTGAGTTGTATTACTGGATGGCAGATTCGCGCAAGGCACAGGGCCGCCATGCTGATGCTGCTGCACTGTACCTGAAGTCATCCGAGTCGAAGATTGGTCCACAGCCGGACTTGTGGGCGCAGTCAGCCCTGTACCAGGCAGCTGAATCCCTCGCCAATGCAGCGCTGACTGAGGATGCGCGCCGCATATACGAAAAACTGATACGCCTGACCAGGGATCCTTCGCGACGTGCACAGTTACAACGCCGTATTCAGCAATTGTGGTTGCAGCAACCGAAAGGCGGGAATAAAGTATAGACATGACTGACACTGCACAACGTCATACCGCAATTATCGACAGCCCATGTGGGCGACTCGGTATCGTGGACGATAACGCCGTAGTGACAGCTGTTCATTTCCTCGACGATGTCACCCGGTGCAAGCTGCCTGTATCAAGACTGGCCGAGAAAACAGTACACCAACTCGAACGTTTTTTTACCGATCCTGAATTTCAGTTTGACCTGCCATTGGTTGAGTCGGCAACGGCTTTTCAACAACGTGCACGTGGTGCCTTGCGTGCGATCCCGGTAGGTGAAACGGTCAGCTATGGTAAACTGGCGACATCTATGGCGAGCAGTGCACGAGCGGTGGCGGGTGCCTGTCGGCGCAACCCGGTTCCAATCATTGTTCCGTGTCATCGTGTCATTGCCAGCAGTGGCCTGGGCGGGTTTTCCGGTGCACTTGATGGCAAGCCGCTGAGAATAAAGCGCTGGTTACTGGAACATGAGCATGCCATCTAGTGTGGATTACAGTGACATTGAGATATTTCTTGATGCATTGTGGATGGAACGCGGTCTGAGCGAAAATACACTGACGGCCTACCGCAGTGACCTGCAAAAGCTCGTTGATTCCCTCGTGAAACAAGACCTTACACTCAATACTGCACGGCGCGAAGACCTGCTTATCTATCTTGCAGACAAGGCAAAGCAGGGTGCACATGCGCGTACGACGGCACGTTTGTTATCGAGTATACGACGTTACTACCAGTACCAGATCCGTGAAGGCTACCTGAAAGATGATCCCAGTGCGCAGATTGACGCACCCAAGGTCGCACCGGCTTTACCCAAACTGATGACTGAAGATGAGGTTGACGACCTGCTGGATGCACCAGACTGTGAGCAGGTGCTTGGATTGCGCGATCGCACCATGCTGGAACTGCTGTATGCAAGTGGCCTGCGCGTCAGTGAACTCATTAACCTTGAGTTGTCACAGATCAACACGCAACAAGGTATCGTCCGGGTAACCGGAAAAGGTGGCAAGGAGCGACTTGTGCCACTGGGTGAAGAAGCGCTGAATTGGCTTGAACGTTATCTGCGCGAAGCGCGCCCCGATATCGTCAAGGGTCGACCGGTCGATGCACTGTTCCCAACCAACCGCGGCGCGGCCATGACCCGCCAGGCATTCTGGCAACTCATCAAGCGCTACGCCAAACAGGCACACATCAAAAAGGAATTATCCCCGCATACACTACGGCATGCCTTTGCCACGCACTTGATAAACCATGGTGCAGACCTGCGTGTTGTGCAGTTGTTACTTGGCCACAGTAATCTTTCCACGACCCAGATTTACACCCATGTAGCACGTGAACGACTGAAATCATTGCATGCTGAACATCATCCACGGGGATAGTGAAGTTAATTATTAGGAGAGGGTGTATGGATACCAACGCATTGCCGAAATTCGATATGAGCGACAATCCGACAAATTGTTGCCCGAGGTTTAAGCCGCAAGGCTGGGATGCCCAGGAACTTCATTTCAAAGACAAACTATTCGTGAAAGCAACAACCTGCAGTTTATTCCATATCCCATTGAATATGGGATCGGTCTTTCCGAAGACCCTGACGGCGATTGAAAATGCGGGTGCGATGAGTGAGGATGAACTCATCGTCTTGTCTCATGACCCTTCTGCATGGACCGGGGAGCATTTTTTCTCAGTTAGCCACGATGTTCCCGGGCAGGAGATGGTGCACCTGTCAGGCGACTACCTGACAAAAGTCTTCGAAGGCCCATATAAAAATGCACCGAAATGGGAAAAGGAAATGGCGGCATTTGTTGAAAGCCATGGCAAGCACGTCAAGAAAACCTATTTTTTCTATACGACCTGCCCTAAATGCGCAAAATATTATGGCAAAAACTATGTCGTTGCTGTTGCCGAACTTCAATAATCATCCATGCCTCCAATGACTTAAAGCACCACTAAAGGGCACCACTAAAGTGGACGGAGTGATTTAATAATAACCACTTCCACTGCTTTCTATATAAGAAAAACCCTTCCTGGGCAGGATTAACAAGATTTACAGGATGTTAAACAAGTGACAGACAAAAAATCTTGTTAATGATGTAAATCCTGTCTAAACAATATTCTGACTTCATTTGCAGTACACAGATACATCCCGATAGAATTCACCCCTCAAGATGTCATTGATGGATATATAGCGTGCCCAACTGGATCGTACTCCTGCTCATTTTTATCGAAGGCTTTGTCAGTATTTCGATCGAAATACTGACGATGCGACAGATAACTCCCTTCGTTGGGAATACGATTGTTATTACGACGACCGTTATCGGTTTCTTCCTGCTTGCGCTTGCGCTCGGCTATATGCGCGGTGGGCAGCGTCAAGGTGCTGGCCTGCGGCAGATGGTGAATAACTTTGTCTATGCTTCCTTGATAGCAGGTATTGGTCTGTCATATCCATTTGTTGAAACCAGCTTTGACCTTCTTGCTACTGCTGGCCTGCCTGGGTATGTGACCTTAATCCTTTACCTGGTGATGATTACATCGCCAGCTGTATACCTGCTCGGCCAGACGATCCCGCTCGCAACGCATTTTTTCAAATCCGGCGGCGTGTCACAGATCAGCGGACGGGTGCTGTTTCTCAGTACAATCGGTTCGTTTGTTGGCTCAATAGGCACTGCGGCAGTCCTGTTTATGACTATAGGGGTGGCACACACCGTCTTTATCACGTTCGCTGCATTGATAGTTTGCGCAATGATTATTGAAGTGAAAACAACACGGAGAGGGAGTATATTCGCAACCTTGTCGGTTGGCATGCTTGCCATATACATTGTAAATGTCGGCTATGAAAATTCGCGTTTTATCGCGTCGAATGCTTATGCGTATGTCGAGGTAGAATCGTTTGAAGAGGCTGGGCAGGGTGGTACGACGAAAGCGTTCAGGCTGGACAATAACCAGACATCTCTTCGACGCCAGGACAATACCGGGTATGCGTATATCGAGATGATGAAGAAGATCATGTTTGATGATCTGCAACTCAGAAATAAAAATATCCTTTCACTCGGGTCTGGCGGGTTTTCGCTCACCGCACAAAGCGCGTATGGTAACAAGGTGACCTATGTAGATATCAACCCTGATCTTGATGAGGCAGCCTTGCAGGGCTTTCAGGACAGTATTAATGGTGTGGTGGTGACACAGGATGCGAGACAGTATGTGCGCGAACATCCGCGTGAATTCGATGCAATCGTGCTGGATGTGTTTTCAAAAAAATACAGTATCCCTGAGCATCTGGTGACAGTTGAGGCGATGCATGACCTGAAATCGGCCGTGAACCCTGGCGGTTTTGTACTCATGAACATTGTCATGGATAGCTATTTTCGTGATGCTTACTCCAGACGCATTCTTCACACCGTCAATGCAGTATTCGGTCCCTGTTCAGTGATCCCGATACACCTGAAAGATAATTATGACACGAATAACATAATTGTATGCAGGGTGAGTAACACACCGGCAGACGATTCTGCACACGGTATCTATACGGATAACCACAATCAATCCAGTATCGACATGTTCTTCCGTCAGTGAGACGATAACTATTCAGTTATGAAAGGGCTTCTGTTTGTATGAAATCTGTTTACTCTACAATGGTTATATTGATGCTGGCTTTTCTTAGTGCCTGCACGCATATGGATCCTGTTATACAAGATCCGAATTACGTTGAGTGTACAGAGCCACGTCCACAGGTTTGCACACGCGAGTACCGTCCTGTCTGCGCACGCAGAGATACGGGTGTACGTTGTTTTACAACGCCATGTCCTGCGACTGAATTAAAGACCTATGGTAATGCATGTTCAGCTTGTGGTGACCCCAAGGTCTATGGGTATGTACCGGGTGCTTGCGAGAAAGAAGAAACCCTTAAGTAAAGTAACTTGCCTGTGGTCATTGTGGCTTGTTACATTAGGCATTATTACGATGAACGTTCAGGTTGCCCATGCGCCCTTCTGATTCTCCCCAAACTGATAAACCCGTTTCAGCACTTCTAATCATAGGTGTGCTGGCATTCAGCCTGTTTTTGCAGAATGTCTTTGCCATGAAACAGGCATTATTGTTCCTGGTAGGTATTGGGCTTGGTATGACACTGCTACATGCAGCGTTTGGTTTCAGCGGCAGCTGGCGTACGCTGATACGAAAACGGCGTAGTGCGGGTGTTCGTGCGCAAGTATTATTACTGGCACTGACATCGATCCTGTTTTTCCCTGTGCTGGGTAAAGTTTTTCCCGAACTCTCGGCCAGTGCTGCCGTCGCTCCTGTGGGGGTATCCGTGCTTGTGGGCGCATTCTTGTTTGGTCTGGGTATGCAACTGGGTGGTGGTTGTGGATCGGGCACGTTGTTTACTGTTGGCGGCGGTCATGTACGTATGCTCATCGTACTGGTATTTTTTGTTGTCGGGGCGACCATTGGTACCGCGCACCTGCCAGGCTGGCTGGCGTTGCCCAATATTGGCAAGGTATCGCTGGTGAATGAGTTTGGCTGGCTACAGGCACTTGTGGGTCAGCTGATGGTGCTGGCTATCCTGTATGGGGCACTTAAATGGTTTGAGCAACGTCGTCATGGTGAGGTTCATGCCTTAACCGGACACAGTGATAAAAACTTTACCGACCGCGTCATTTTCGGCCCGTGGTCATTGTGGTGGGCAATTATCCTGTTGGCTATCCTTAACCTGGCGACGCTGTTGATTGCCGGCCATCCCTGGACGATCACGTTTGCCTTTGGCCTGTGGGGCACGAAACTATGGATGGCAATAGGCGGCGATATCAGTAGCTGGACGTTTTGGCAGGGAGGTTATGCGGAAAATGCACTGAACAGCAGTGTGCTTGCGGATACGACTACGCTGATGGACTTTGGCATTATACTAGGGGCAATGCTTGCGGCCGCGCTGGCTGGAACGTTTGCGCCAGATAGCAAAATTGACCGTGTCGGCTTTATTACCGCCATGCTCGGTGGCCTGATGATGGGCTACGGTGCCCGGCTTGCATTTGGCTGCAATATCGGCGGGCTCGTCGCTGGTATCTCGTCCGGCAGTCTGCACGGCTGGCTCTGGCTGGTGGCCGGTTTTATTGGTACGCTGGCCGGTATCTGGTTACGTATCGTCTTCAAAGTGGATAAACCAATCAGGGCCTGAGTATGGAACATAAGTACAATCGCTGGATTATGGGTACAGCAGTGGGTGTTGCTGCAATAGCTGCCGCCATTGATCATACCCGTCATAGTCTCCCTGCACCCCAGGCCAGTGATATGATCGTCATTGAGGACGATACTGATGATGCATCACCGTGCTCACTCGATACCTCGCCCTGTAGCCTCGACTGAACCATGCCGGTGATTGAAGCGGCCACGAGTATGCTGGCCCTGCTCGATACATTTGCTGAATCCAATTCAAATGCTGTGCTTGACGTTCTGGCCGGTCAAATCCCAAAGCAGGATGAAAAGTTTCCACATGGTGAACTGCACTTTGCCGGTAGTGGCTGGCGAGGTTTTTACCATTGTCATGCGATGCCTGATAGAGATGAACATGAGCATGGTCATTTTCACCTGTTCGCCCGATGCGGAGAAGGGGATGACCGCGACGAAGACTGGAGCCATGTGGCAGGACTGTCTATGGATGTCGAAGGACAGCCACTGGTATGGTTCACGGTCAATCAGTGGGTGACCAGTGGTTCCTGGTTGTCTGCGAAAGAATTGAAACATTTCCTAGATAATATTACTGTGTCTGGAAACCTGTCGCTGACCGAACAATGGTTGATGACTATGCTATTGTTATATAGTCATAATCTGTATGTGCTTCTGACTGAGAGAGACAGGCTGTTGATCCAGATCAATGCTGACAATGACCTGACTGATACGCTGGCAAACAGAAATATTTACATGTTGAGTTACCAGCCGATTGACCTTAAGAACACATTGCTTGATGTTTTAGAATAGGCGCATAGCAGCCAAGAGAGTAGAATATGAATATACGTCACTTGTTTATCGCTTCTGTTTTATTTGCGTTCAGTTCATTGTCAACGGCAGCAACGCTGCCGGGGCCACTCGTTGATACAAAGTGGCTGGCTTCACACAAGGATAAGGTCATCATCCTCGATGCTCGCAAGGATCTGAAAAGTTTTTCCGCCAAGCCTGTTTACAAGAAAGACAAGAAGACTGGCAAACTTAAACTGAAGAAGGTCGGTGGTCATGTGCCGGGTGCAGCGCTTGTGAACTACAAGAAAGTCAGGGGCAAGCGCACCATTGATGGCAGGATTGTGACGCGCATGATTCCGGTTAAGGCTGACTTTGAGAAACTCATGCAGAACGCAGGCGTCAACAAGGACAGCGCCGTTGTGATTGTCAGTAAAGGGCATGGTGCAGGTGACATGACGATTGCAACTCGCCTGTACTGGCAATTGAAATACTATGGTCATACGAATATGGCAATTCTCGATGGAGGTATGGCACAGTGGCTCAAGGATGGGCATAAAATCAGTATAAAACCACAGGCCGCCGTCAGGGGTGATTGGGTCGCGACTGCCGAGAATACTTCGATCCTTGCGACAAGCAATGACGTGGCGGCCGCAATTAAGGACAGCAATACCCAGTTGGTCGATACACGTGCCTTGAATCAATACCTGGGAACGTTCAAGAAGTCATACGTCTATGCGAAGGGCCATATTCCAACGGCCAAGAGTTATCCGGTTGAGTTGTTGACCTACCCTGAGGCACCGGCACGCTTTACCCCGACTGCTGATCTTAAAACCCTGGCGAGTGAGCTGGGGATTGATACGAGCAAACCGACCATAACGTATTGTAATAGTGGCCATCTGGCATCTGGTGCATGGTTTGTTATGAGTGAAGTGATGGGCAACAAGAATACAAAATTGTACGACGGATCAATGCACCAGTGGACACTGGAAAAACGTCCAACCAATGCATTGAAAATGGAGTAGTTCACATTGAATGGTCATTAAAGCAGGGCTGCCTCAGGGCAGCCCTTTTTTTGTAGATAAGTCTGGAGGTTGAAATCATGAAACTTGGCGTTGTTATTTATTCATCTGAAGCAGAGGTTGTCTGGAATGCGTTCCGGTTAGGTATATTTGCGCTAAAGAAAGGAGATACTGTAAAGGTGTTTCTGCTCGCAGGTGGTGTCGAGGCTGAGACACTGGATACCGATGATTTTTCAGTTACGTCTGAAATGCAGACGTTTGTTGATGCAGGCGGCGATATCAAGGCATGTGGGACATGCCTGAAGCTTCGGCGCTCAGAAGGATCTGAGATATGTCCGCTATCCAGGATGGACGATCTGTACGAAATTGTCAGCGATTCAAATAAACTTCTTACCTTTTAGGACACTGCGTGAGGAACTAAATAAGGGTATAATACTCGAATATTTAAGGACTTTTTAAAGGGTGAGCTATGCCTTCTTTTGACGTGGTATCTGAAGTGGACAAGCATGAGTTAAAAAATGCCGTAGATCAGGCGAACCGGGAAGTTGCGAATCGCTTTGATTTCAAGGGTAGCAATTCAGGTTTTGAGTTGAATGGTACAGAAATCAAGCTCAACAGCGACAGCAAGTTCCGCATTGAACAAATGCACTCAATGCTGGGTGAAAAGCTTACCAAGCGCGGCATCGATATCATGTGCATGGAAAAGGGTGATATCCATGAAGCACTCAACAGTGCCAGGCAATCCATCACGCTACGCGAAGGGCTTGACAAGGAAGTGGCCAAGAAAGTCGTCAAATTGATCAAGGACAGCAAACTCAAGGTACAGGCGGCCATCCAGGGCGAACAGGTACGGGTAACAGGCAAGAAACGTGACGACCTGCAGTCAGTGATGTCATTACTGCGCGACGCGAAGCTTGGTATTCCACTGCAATTTAATAATTTCAGAGATTAGTCTCACGACCGGGTATTAAAGAATGAATATATTTTCCAGACTACTGGCCATGTTAATGGTCTTTGCTTTTACTGTGCCAGTCATGGCGGCCGGAAAAGACCTCGGGCAGTTAGAGACGATGCTCCGCAAGATCCTTCCTGAGGGCACCTTGTATACGATTGATGCAACACCGGTTGCAGGTCTGTACCAGGTTGACTTTGGTAATACCTTTATTTACATGTCGGCTGATGGCCAACATGTCTTTAAGGGCGATATCATCAAGATTGAAACGAACGACAACCTGACAGAAAACAAACGTGCATCGAAGCGCAAGAAGACAATCTCATCAATAAGTGATGGAGAAATGATTACCTATGCGGCAAAAGGCGCCACAAACACCTTGACTGTCTTTACAGATATCGACTGTGGATATTGCCGGAAGTTACATGCCGAAATGGCTGAATATAACAAGCGTGGTATCGAAATCAGGTATGTGTTCTTGCCACGTGCCGGTGTAGGTTCTGACTCGTATGACAAGGCTGTATCTGTCTGGTGTGCCAGTGACAGGCGCAAGGCGCTTGATAAGGCCAAGTCGAATGAAAAGCTTGAACGCAAGGAATGTGAGAATCCTGTATTGAAACACATGCGGGTTGCGGAAATGCTCGGCGTAAATTCAACACCGACAATGTTCATGAATGATGGTTCTGTACTGCCAGGCTACATTCCCGCACCACAATTAGAACAGATCCTTCAGCAGCGTAAGCAACTGGCGCAAAGCAGGTAGCTAAGCGTTAACCGCAACATCAACAAGCTCGTTGGTATGTGTGTATAACAAGCATGCCCTGACAGGAAGGTCAGGCCAGAGTCTTTCTACACCGCGGGCATATAACTCGAGTTGTCGCTGGTATTTCTCCTGCAATGCCGGGGAGTGTTCGCGGTCGGTTTTGTAATCCACAATCAGTATGTGATCAGCATAACGCACCAGTCGATCAATGATGCCGTTCACACGCACTGAAGACGACGTTACGTAGCTGACTGGCACTTCGTTCCATGCTTGTTCGTAGTGGGCAGGGTTGAACAGGGCCTGGTTATTCGTAGCATCCATGACCTTTTCAGTTTCAGTGCGGTAGTCGTCAAGTTCGTCGGCGAGCGAGCCGTTCCCAAACTCCGCGACTAATGTATTAAAAGCGCTGTCACGATCATTGCCAAATGTGTTTAAAAGGTCCAGCAGGCGGTGAATAATGCTGCCCCGCAGTTGTCCGCGCACGTTGTTATCGGGCTCTTCACTGGGCGGCGTGCCGTCATGACTCGGTGTCATCGGGTCATCAGTTGTTGCCATTTCAGCAGGGTGCAGGAGATATGACGGCAATGATGTTGATGCCTGTCGGACAGCAACGTTCTCAACAAGCTCTGCTTCATCATCGACGGTAAATGTATGAGTGAATTGCCCCTGTTCATCAAGTAATTCAAGCCCATCAAGGCGTTCCCTGATTAGTCCATACCAGCCGTGGTTTTTGATACGGGGTTCACTGGCAGTTATATAGAGGTACTGGCGTGCACGTGTTACGGCAACATATAACAGGTTGGCATCTTCACGCTGGTCTCTGTCAGCTTGTTGTTCCAGTGCGATAAGAGTTTTCTGATCCCGGCCTTTTGAAGGTGGTACAAGTTGCAGTGTACGCGGTGCAAGATCACCACTGGGCCAGTCGACAAAAGCAGCGTGGCTTTTCCTGTCAGTGCTTGTGGTCGCGGAATCAGCGATAAACACAATAGGAGCCTCGAGCCCTTTTGCACTGTGAATAGTCATGATCTCAACACGTGACTTGCCGGATTCATCGTTTGCCTGGTCAGGCCCTTCACGGTCATGATTTCGCCATGTTGCCAGTCGACTCCTGAATTGTGCAAGACTCGGGTAACGACCACTGTCAATTTCAAGTGCCAACTCGATGAACCGTCGCAGGTTGGCTTTCACTCTGTGCCGCAGGTGGGCAGGAAAGCCCTGATTGAACCGTGCCAGTACGTTGCCCTGCTTGTAGATATGATCGAGCAGGTCATGCACGGGGAGAATGCCCGCCAGTTCATGCCAGTCGGTTAACAGGCGCTGCGCGCGTGCAAGGGCAGGACTGAGCTCGCTGTGCTCATTGCGTATGGCCTGCAGGTTGGCAAACCAGTTACCCGCTGGACGGTTGCCATGGCATGACACTGCAACAAGATCATCTTCACTGCACGCGAACAACGGGCTGCGCAGTACACGCGCGAGTGCAAGGTTATCGTACGGTGTATTAAGCGTGTCGAGCAGGGCGAGCATATCCTGCAGTTCGGCTGTTTCGAGCAGCGTACCCGGTGCACTGCCTGAATAGGGGATACCAGCATGTTGCAGGGCCTGTTCAATATCCTTGATGTGTGTACGTCGCCCCAGCAGGATCATAATGTCGCCATAGTCTGCGGGGCGCTGTTTATCCCGCTCGATGACCAGTTCGCCTTTATCAATGATCGTGCGAATACGTGCTGCAATCTGTGCTGCTTCGTGTGTATAGGGTCGTGAGGCATCGGTACGCGGGGTCGTGATCGGGTTACGTAACTCGAGCTGTTCTTTAGACTGTTCTTTTTCCCGGTATACCATGGGCAGGAATTCCACCCGGCCGGGCAGGGACTGCTGGTGTGTATCGTGGGCTTTGAAGTCATGAAGACGCTGGCCGAGTGTACCGTCAGCAAACAAATTGTTTACAAAGTCGATGATGGCCGGTGATGAGCGCCAGGAAACATTTAGCGGTGTTTGCTGTGCCGCGAGATGCTCACCCAGCCAGTCACGTGCGTAACTGAACAGTTGCGCATCGGCGCGGCGGAAACTGTAGATGGATTGCTTGGCATCACCAACGAGAAACACTGAGCGATCCCGTTCAGTCTCACCTGACGCGAGTTCTTCAAGCAGCGGCAATAACATTCGCCACTGTGTCGGGTTGGTATCCTGGAATTCATCGACGAGGAAGTGGTTGATGCGCTGATCCATTTTGTACTGGATCCAGTGCGCATGGTAGGCCGTGTTCAGCAACTGGCAGGCCTGCCATTCCAGGTCAGTGAAGTCGAGTTGTCGCTGACGCAATTTAACCTGTTGATAATGGTGAAGGTAACTGCTCCCGGCATTCAGCCAGGCAATGTTGTCACGGTAGCTTTCCTGGCGGGCAACGAGGTCTTCGATTTCATCGCAGGCTGCAAGTACACTGGACTGGATTTCGAGTAAGTGTTCAAGCCTGTCTTCACCAATCACTTCTTGTAACTTTTTGCTTGCCAGTTTGCGTGGTTTTCCTTGCTGAGTGGCGAATACTGCCTTGATTCCCCGTAGTGTATCCAGCCCGGCATTGCCTGCGGCCAACAGGGTATCAATTTTATCTTTGTATCCGAGGTTGGTTTTAGTGTCGTGTACTGCGATGATGGAGCCGAACTCCATCAGTATGTTGCGATGGTTGCCCAGCCAGCCTGCAAAGTCTGGCTGTTCACCGGGAATGATTTCGAAATAGTCGGCCAGGTTTTGACTCGCAAACCCAACCGGGTTGTCCTGCCCCTGTGTGTAGGACCACCAGTCACTGCGATGATGAAGAAAACTCTTCAGGGCAGCCTGCGTACTGTGCAGACCGTTACAACTGCGGAAAAGGCGATCAAGGTGGCCGGCCAGTTCATCATTCGGTGAACGCGTGGCTTCCGCGAACAACGCATCCCATGCCTCTGCCTCGGCTAGCGCTGTTTTCTCAATGAGTTCAAACCCGGCCGGTATATCGGCTTCCAGGGCGAAGCGCCGCAGTAATTGTTGTGCGAAGGCATGAAATGTGGTGATGGTGACTTGCTGTGGATGCCTGAGCAGGCGCTCGTACAGGCGTATAGCGGTCGCACGTGTTTCGTCATTCGGCGTGATGCCGATCTCCTGCAGGGCACCTGTAAGCGCATCATGCTCCATGAGACTGAGCTCACGAAGTCGCGCAAGCAGGCGTGCCTGCATTTCTGAGGCAGCTTTACGCGTAAACGTGATTGCGAGAATACTGTCTGGTTCGGCACCACTCAGCAGCAGGTTCAGGAGTCGTGAAATGAGTAACCATGTCTTGCCACTGCCGGCAGAGGCCTGCACGGTGATGTTACGGTCGGGATCACAAGCCTGTTGTGTCAAGGTCGTCATGACTGGGTGTCCGTTTCAGGCTCAGACGCTTCGCGCCGGCACAGTCCATCCATTTCACAATACTTGCAGGCCTTGCTGTCACCCCATGCGCGCAGGTCTGCGTGTTGCTGCAAGCCGGTCAACAACTCTTCGAGTCGCGCAGACTGGGCATGAACAAGTTCATCAAGTGCATCGCCTTCGAGGTAGCCCCTGGTTTCGACCTTGTCACCGTCGAGTGCGAGGTACTCGATGCGGTGTACAGGTTCATCAGTGATCAGCGCATAGAAGGGTAACTGTACGGCTTCACCTTCGGCAATGTCTTTATTGGATGGGATGCTGCCGGTTTTGTAATCAATAATAGCCTGCTCATCTTCATGTTTATCGATACGATCAATAAAACCGTGCAGGGCATGTTCATGGAATGGTTGTTCACAATGTTGTTCAGTCGCACTTACCTGCCAACGCGCGGTGCGACGGATCTGCCAGTCAATATAGGCAGGGATTAGATTCTGCCAGCGGTGCAGCCAGCCCCTGTGCAGGAAATTGTCTTCCAGTTCACGTGCAAACACGGCACGTGAGATCTCTACAAGACACTCGATAGCAGCATCACGGTTCGCAGCAGTGACGGTGGATGAGAATGGGCCGGGCAGGTTGGGCATATCTGTATGGAAGGCCTCGAGGCAACTATGCACACGGTTTCCATAATCACTTTTTTCCAGTACTTCACGTACTTCATCACTGGCCTGGATATGCAGGCAGCGCGCCATGAAAAATTTGTAGGGGCAATCGACCAGTTGTTGATAGGCACTGGCAGAGATCCGGGCAGGTAATAATTCCGGGCGACTGGGGGTGGCGGTAAAGGCTTGTGTTGTGGTGACAGGTACGCCCGTATCGCTTTCTACATAGCCTGCGTAGCCGCTTGCAAGCCATTGCCCCAGTGTTTCATGCTCGAGACGATCCTGCCATGCCATGTCATGGTAGTGACGTATGACTTCCAGCCATGGGCTGGGCAGGATGTCACTACCATTTTCATTGCTGTGATAACTCATCAGGATGTTATCGGCTGATTCCAGCAGGCAACGGAAACGATAAAATTGATGAGTAACATGCTGCAACTTGCCGGGCAGTCCGAGTGCCCGCCGCACGGCATCATTAAAAAATGCATGTGGTGATGTGCGACCGGGAAGGTGCTCACTGTCGGCTGCGGCAATAATAATCGCGTCAAAGTGTGCGAGATCGCTGTTACCTGGATCCAGTAATTGTACGGGGGAGGAAGTTGAACCGGGACGGAAGGTGGCGCGCTCAAGTGTTCTGCCCAGCCAGCCCCTGAATTCCAGCCAGTTCATGACAAAGCTATTGTCTGCAAGAGTATGTCGAAGTGAGTCGAACTCGGCCAGGATGGCCTGGCCTGCGGCATCGGTTTCAAAACTTGCGTACATACCAAGTGTTTGCATAGCCAGTATTAATTGTTCCAGGAATTCTACCGGTCGGTGTTTGCCGGTGATGACCATGCCAGTCAATGATTTTGAAGCATTTTCAAGCTCATCAATAAGACTATGGATATGACGCCTTGTTTCAGGCCGCCAGATCTCGGCAAGCCGTTCGGCCCGGTAGTCGACCTGGCGACGGTAACGGTACAGGCTACGTGCTATGTTTTCATGGCGGACAATGTCTTGCTCAAACCGGTAGACCGTGTAAAGCCTTTGCTCAGTATCCTGTTCAGGAAAAATAAATGGCGATTTGAGCAGGTCGAGCAGGGGCAGATGATCGAAATCCTGCTCAAGGCATTCCAGCCAGCGCTCCAGTGCAGCGGCTGCGCGGGTTGTTGAAAGTGCCCAGCCACCTGAATCCTGTAACGGGATATTCACACGTTCGAGCAGGGCACGCAGGCGCCGTGACAGACGCCGGTCTTCGGTGATGACACCAATGCTCTTTTTACCTTCATGTAGCCACTGCCTGATTTGTAACTCGATACCAAGCGCCTGTTGTTCCGGGTTTTCTGCAGTGAGAATTTGCAGGTGTTCTTTTAGCGGACTGCTTGTTACTGTCTGGCTAAAACGATGTGCACGTTCACCAATATCGAGTGCATTATCAGCGAACATATCGGTTAAACAGCGTGAGGCAGCAGGAACATTGTCATGATCAATCACCTGACAGGTGTTGCTTTCCAGTAATGTCGCAATCGCAGCGTCCGGGTGGTACTGACCGTCATCACAACCGGCCTTGCCCTGGATGATGTGCAGGGCCTGGCCCTGTTCGGCTAGCTGGTTGAACCAGGCCTGCTCTGCGGGCAGCAGGTTAGTATAGCCGACCAGGTAAAAAAATTGTCCAGGCTTGTGGTTGAAATCAAGAAGATTCTTACAATACAGAGTTTTTGATTCGAGCAGTTGATCGGTTCTGAGTTGTTGTTGCCAGGCTTGCCAGAGGGTATGGACAAGCCTTGATTCATGATCGAGTTGGTTTTCAATATCCTGCGATACGGTATGCGTGAGTTGGTAGGCATCACGGATAGCATCCCTGAATGCATCGAGTGAATCGGGTATATGAGACTGGTAGAGGGTCAACTCGTCAAATAATTGCAGTAGATCTTCAGCCATTAGCCAAGGACTGCCCTGTCCGTACAGGTCAGGGTGTGCGCGCAGTGCCTCGACCAGCTTCAACTCCCGTTCTGGTTGTGAAAGCAACGTGGCAGGTACAGTGCTATTTGCGGTTATAAAGGCCGTGAGTGAGGTTATCGTCGGGCCGAGCAGAGCAGTGAAGCCTTGCCGTTCACCGACTTCGCCCAGACAGTTGCGCAGGTGTCGCCCGGACGCCACACCGGGCATCAGGACAATAATATCGTCCAGTATCGGCAGGTTGGAACCATGCCGGTTGATAATATCGGCGGCCAGGTACTCTAACGGGTCGACATGATAGGGAAGCAAGTGAATGCATGCATTGTCGTTATCACTATCATGGATCACTGGCAGCGTTCTCAGCGTTCAAGATATTTAAGTTTATCAGTGACTTCACGCCACTCGTCAGCATCATCCGGGGGTGGTTTCACGGCATTAATGACCGGCCAAAGTTTGGCAAGTTCTGCATTCAGTTCGAGGAAGGCCTGCTGTTCATCAGGCAGGTCGTCTTCTGCATAGATTGCTTCAATCGGACACTCCGGCTCGCACAGCGCGCAATCAATGCATTCATCGGGATCGATGACGAGGAAGTTAGGGCCTTCGTGGAAACAGTCGACCGGGCAGACATCGACACAGTCGGTATATTTACAGCGGATGCAGACTTCTGTGACGATGAAGGTCATGGCAGTGTTCAGTGTTATGAATATTCACTGATTCTAACCTGCATAACGATGGCTGGCGAGTACCGGTTTAACTTTTGCCCACCTTGTAGCAATTACGACCACTTTCCTTGGCTTCATAGAGTCCCTTGTCGGCCAGGTTAATTAGTTCATCGGCGTCCTTCATATCCGTGTGATGCTGAGCAATCCCGAGGCTGATACTGACAAAGTCACCGGAACCGGCATATTCATGCTTGATACCGAGAGTACATATAGCCTTGCGCAGGTTCTCAGCAACAACGACGGCACCTTCTGCATCTGTATCCGGCAGAATTGCAGCAAACTCCTCACCACCGTAACGTGCCATCAGGTCAGCAGGACGAACAATCGCATCAGACAGTGTCGTTGCAACACGCCTGAGACAGTCATCACCGGCGAGGTGGCCATAGTTGTCGTTAAACAGCTTGAAGAAATCGATATCAATCAGGATAAGAGACAGCATCATGCCGCCACGTTTTGCCCGGCGCCATTCTTTATCGAGTTCTTCGTTAAAGTGACGTCGGTTGGCAATACCGGTCAGTCCATCGAGTGATGTCAGGCGCTGCAGTTTGCGGTTTGATTCTTCCAGTTGTTTTTGCATTTCACGCAGGGCGTGGAAGGCGGAATCACGTTCAAGTTGTGTCAGGTAGCTTTTCGAATGTGCACGTATCCTGGCGAGAAGCTCAATTTGATCCGGGAGTTTGACGAGATAATCATTGGCGCCGTTACTGAAGGCATCACTCTTGATTTGCGGGTCTTCTTTTGACGACAGCACGATAATCGGGATATTACGTGTTTCCATGTTGGCGCGGAAGAAACGTACCAGGGTCATACCATCGATATCCGGCATGACGAGGTCCTGCAGGATTACTGTGGCATCAATCTCGGATGCCATCGTGATGGCTTTTTCAGGGTTCTCGCAGTAATGGAAAATAATATCGTTTTCATTTTCCAGCATACGGCGAATGCCTTCGGCAATGATAGGTTGGTCATCAACCAGCAGGACGATGCACTTGTTCATTACGTGGGGTGGATGTTGTGTAGATTCTTCGCTCATATCACTCATGCCTGGTCCATTTTTTTATCGTGATTGTAACCGGTTAGTTCCATAATCATGCTGGCGATGTCATCGGGATCAAGTGACTTGTTTGAACAGCCAAGTTCATCTGCAGCTTTCGGCATACCATAGACTGCACAGGTCTCTTTAGTCTGTGTGATAGTATAGCCGTTTTTATTGTGAATATTTGCAAGGCCTTCTGCGCCATCCTTGCCCATACCGGTGAGCAGGCTGGCGACAATGTCACCTTGCCAGTATTTAGCCACGCTGTTAAAAAATACGTTGACTGAAGGTTTGTAGATATAATCCTCAGGCTCAGCACTGTATGCAAGCCTGGCACTTTTCGTCATCACCAGATGCTCGTTGGTACCGGCAATCAGCACACTGCCAGCTTGAGGAACATCACCTTCTTTTGCAATGCTTACATCCAGAATACATTGTTTATTTAGCCAGTCAGCAAAACTGCCAGCAAACGAGCTGTCAACGTGCTGGATAATGATGATAGGAACGTGGAAATCAGCCGGGATACCTTTCAGGATGGTTGCCAGTACACCAGGTCCACCTGTTGAGGCACCGAATACGACAAGCTGGTTTTTATACTTGTGGTCATCGGGGTGTGCAGTATCATTCTTATCACTGTCACTGGTTTTTGGGGTTGAGCTAACCAGATTCTTGACGATTTGTATCTTGCGCGCCAGGTCATATTTTTCATCTTTTTCACTGATGCCGCCTATTGAAGGGGTTTTAACAACATCAAGCGCGCCAGCCCCCATTGCCTCGAAGACAAGGGCCGCATTTGTCGAAATTGATGCAGTAACAATCAGAATGGCACAGGGTGTGTGTTCCATGATCTCCCTGGTGGCCTGAACGCCGTCCATGACGGGCATAAGCAAGTCCATCAATACCAGATCGGGCGTGTTATCGACACACTTTGCTACAGCCTGTGCGCCATTTTCAGCTACCCAGATTATTTCATGATCGGTTAATTCCCGGATCGTATTTTCGAGAACCAGGACATTACCTTTATTATCATTAACTATACCGATACGCATTATTCTGCCTTGCCAATGAGATCTACGACAGCCTCGATGAGGCTTTCATCATGGAAACTTCCCTTGGTCAGGTAATAGTCTGCTCCTGCCTGCAGCCCGGCATCACGGTCTTCCTTTCTGTCTTTGTAGGATACAATCATGACGGGTATCTGTCTGAACTTTGTATCACCCTTGAGCATGGTGACAAATTCGATGCCATTCATACGTGGCATATCTATATCACTGATAACCAGGTCGTAATCTTCATTATGAACTGTATTCCAGCCATCCATACCATCAACAGCGATATCAACATGGTAGCCACGTGATTCAAGAAGTTTACGCTCTACTTCGCGGACGGTTATCGAGTCATCGACAACCAGTACACGTTTACTGGTACGATTTTCTGAAACGTCTATCTGGCGTTTGATTTTCGCCAGGCGTTCACCGGAGACGAGAATTTCGATCGACCGTATCATGTCTTCGATATCGACAATCAGTGCAGGCTCACCATTTTCAAGCAGGGTAGCCGCACTGATATCGCGGATCTTGCCGAGTCTTGGATCGAGTATATGTACAGCAAGGTCGCGTTCACCAATAAACTCATCCACGACAATGGCGTAGTGACTATTACGATCGCCAAGCACAATGACATACACGTTATCACCCGTATCGCTACCGCCGCTGACCTCAAGGATCTGGGATGCACTGATGAGACCGATATGCCGATCATTCAGGGTGAAATACTGCTTGCCCTCCATTGTCTCGACCTGATCACGATGCAAGGTATGAATCGAATCAATACGTGCAAGTGGGAAGGCGTAGGTCTGGTCGGAAATGTTAACCAGCAAACTTCGTATGACAGACAGAGTCAGGGGCAGCAGTAGCTGAATCCGGATACCCTTGCCCGGTGTGGATGTCGTACGTATCTGGCCACGCATCTCCTGGATGGTACTGTGAACCACATCGAGGCCAACGCCACGCCCTGAAATTTCCGTTACATCTGAGCGTGTACTGAAACCAGGCAGGTAAAGGAAATCAAGCAGCTCATTGTCGTTTAGACTTGCCACCATTTCTTCACTGGCAAGTTCACGCTCGATGATACGCTTACGAAGTGACGCCATGTTAACGCCACGGCCATCATCTTTTATAGTGATGGATAACATGCCCATGTTATGGGCAGCTTCGACCCGGATCGTTGCGGTCTCGGGTTTACCTGCAGCAGCACGCTCCTCAGTTGTTTCAATGCCATGGTCAACGGCATTTCTCAGGATGTGGTTGAGGGGAGCCTCGATGCGGGAAAGGATCTCGCGGTCAACCTGGGTGTTTTCGCCGAAAATTTTAAGTTCAACACGCTTGCCGAGTGAACGGGCAAGGTCGCGTATCATGCGATTGAAACCATGAGTGGAGTCAGAGAAGGGGCGCATACGTGTCTGCAAGACTTCATGGTTTAATCGTTCAGACAGGCTGGTGAGACGCCGATCATAGTCATCCAGTTCAGTCAGGCGACTGCCCAGGTATGAACGGGCATTATTGGCACGTTTCTGAATATCACCAAACAATTCTGTGATATGTTCGGCAACATCGGCCTCATCAAGGTGACTACGAAGCTTATCGAGAGCATTTATGATATCCGTCTGGCGCCGTTTGTATATCTGCATCGCATCAGCATGTGTCCTGACCCAGCGTGATTCAACGACACTTTCACCCGCCAGGCCAACCAGTCGGTTGAGTCGTTGTGTGCTTATCTGGATAGAATGATCGACTACCGCCTGGTCATCCTGGCGGGGAGCAACCGGGGCAGGTGCTGTTTCCTCAGATTCTTCGGTGTCTGCTACAACGGCTTCACCCGCCAGGGCTTCATCTGCTGTCTCAGGCGTGGGGCTGACTGTTCCTGCCAGGGTATCAATAGATTTGTTTACAATCGACAGTAACTCAGAGAATTCATCATCAGCCGGGCTTTGTGGTAGAAGGTTTACCGTATCTTCCAGGATGACAAGCGTGTTAGTGAAAACATCATCCACCTCAAGAGGGACAGGCGTCCCTGATTTTTCATGTGCTGAAATGATTTTTTCGATTGCTTCAACGAGTAAGGTGATTCTTTGTGCATTACATAATTTTGCGCCGCCACGAATTGTGTGCAGGTACGATTTTGTTTTTTCGAGGCCTTCTGGATCGAGATCCTTGCACTCGTATTCGAGGTGGAGTTCACGAATGTGCTTCAGGAGCTTCCTGGCATCATCCCTGAACAGGTTAAGCATTGTATCGTCGGTTGGTGCAGGGGAAGGTTCCGGGCTGGCAGCAGCCGTATCAGCTGGTGCGTATGCGCCCATTTCAATTTGTTCGAGCTTTTCGGTCAGGGCGGATATTTGTTCATCCGAAATAGCATCTGCACTGCCAGTAGAAATATCATTGATCGTATCGATACCCTGTAACAGGACATCAACTGAGTTTCCATCAAGTGTTATCTGGCCTTTCTGTGCAGCAACAAAGCAGTCTTCCATAGCATGGGCGATCTTGACAACAACATCGATGCCTACCATGCGGGCTGCACCCTTTATTGAATGTGCGGCGCGCATCATTTTTTCTGCGGCTTCAGAGTCGGCGGCTGACTTCTCAAGGTCAAGCAGGCCTGATGTCAGGGTTTTGTTATGTGCATCGACTTCCTGCCTGAACAGTTCAAGCATGGCAGGGTCTGAAAATGGATTATACCCGCCGCTCATTTAAGGTTTCCTGCAATCGCATCGAGAAGCGCAGTTTCATCGATACAACCGATATTTTTATCTCGTGCAGTAAACACGCCCTTTATAAAGTTGAACTTTGCATTTCGCACCGTATCTGGTGGTGTTTTCAGGCTGGACGCATCATAGTGAGCAATACCATCAATTTCACTGACCGGGAACACGACAAAACCATTGGATTCCCTGATCATGATAAGACGGTTTATGGCGTGTTCCTCATCGAGTAGATGTTCTTCAGGCTTGTCGATACCGAGCAGGTAGCCGAGTGACATGCAGATAACAAGTCCGCCACGAATATTGACCATGCCACGCAGGTTCTTGTTGCGGTTGTGAGGTAGTTCGTAAATTTTACGCAGCAGGGTAATCTCATTAATCAGGTTGACAGGCAGGGCAAGCCACTCTGCACCAAGGCGGAAGATGACGACAGACTGCAGCTCTGACGATTTGGGCGTAACTTCTTCGGCGAGTATATCTGCCCATTCATTGCCATAGTTATCAGGTATAGCGCGATCCAGCAGTGAGCGACCGGCATTGGAATACACATCACAGTTATGACAATGCGTAAACTGGTCAAGCTTCTCACAGCGTTCTTCACCATTGCGCCAGACACCGATCCGGTTCCAGCAATCATCGAGTTCAATCATTGAGGATGAGTCCATTGGCATTTTGTCGTTTTTCATTATTTGGCGCCTCTTTCCTGAACTCGCTGGGCGCGGCCACGAAGCCTGGAAGCTTCATCATTGTTACCACTCTGTTCTGCCATCAGTGACAGGTGAACAAGTGCTTCGTGATTGTTGGGTTCAAGATAGATTGCCTTGCGCAGGTATTTGTCAGCGATATCCGCATTACCCTTTGAGTCGTGGATGATGCCGGCAAGGTAGTGTGCGCGTGATGAAAGTGATTCGTTTTCGATATGTCGGACACAAATTTCAAGCGCCTTATCGAGTTCACCTTCATTGGCGAGTACAAATGCTTGCTCCAGTTCCTTCAGGCTGTTCGCAGGTTGCGGGACAGATGTATTGCTTGCAGCAGGTGTTACGTCAGCAAATGCACGTGGCGCACATGGTGCATGTGTACGGGGTGTTGGTTTTTTCGCTGGCTGTGGTTTTCGGGTGTCAGGTTCAGCCTTGACTGTGCTGGATTTGATATGCACATATGCCTTTGCATCCATCGCCGGGCTGAAGCGACCTTCAGAATGCTGAACGGTTTCCGCATGACCCAGGATTAAAATACCATTTTGTTTTAATAGCCTGTCGAGGGTAGCAAACACCTGGTGTTGTGTTGATGCATCAAAATATATCAACAGGTTGCGGCAGAAAATGACATCGTAAATGCCTAAACCGCGCTTAAAGTCGTCATCGAGGATATTGGCACACTGGAATGACACAGCTTGTTTAACACGATCAGATATCCTGTATTCATCACCCTCCTGTTCGAAATAACGGCCCACAAAAGACAGCTCGTTGGAACGAAATGAGTACTTCCTGTAGATCCCTTTTTTTGCGCGGTTGATATGTTTCTCGCCGATATCAATTGCATCGATTTTATATTCATCAGGGCTGAAGCCATTGTCCATAAGTGTCATGGCAATCGAATAGGGCTCTTCACCCGTCGAACAGGGGGCGCTCAGTATTCTTGCTGGTGTTGGGTTGGATTGATTTTTAAGTCCCTTGCAATGTTTGAGCAGGTACTCATAAGGTTGTGTCTCACGGAAAAACCAGGTCTCAGGGATAATGACGGCTTCAATCAGTTCTTTCATTTCCTGCTCATCACTCTTTATACATAGCAGGTACTGGTTGTAGTCCTCGATATCACAGGCGCGCATACGTCGGTCAATCGCGTTGGTAATAGTAACCATTCCGACAGTCGGGGAGTGCAGCCCCATGGCTTCCTTCAGGCGCGTTGCAATGAGTTCGCGTGACATTAGACTAGTTTGCCTCGCTACCAGTTGAATGCTCACTGAAAAGCGCATTGCGTAATGAATCCGTCAATAACTGGTCAATATTGACACGTTGCACAAAACGGTTTTCATATTGTGCGATATCACCAAGGAATTTGTTTTCACCAGAATTGATACCGGTGCTTTTGAAATCATCCTCTTCAAGGCGCAGCGTTTCACTCACACTGCTTGTTATCAGGCCAAGGACCTTACCTTCATAGCGTACAAGAATAATCCGTGTGGTCAGGGTCTTGACCTGACTGTTCTGTCCACAAAGCGTATTGAGATCAATCACGGGAACAGAGGCGCCATGATAATTTAAAAGGCCTGCGACTGCCGTATCACAGCCGGGTATTTCTTTCAGAGACACCAGCGGAATAATCTCGACCACATCAGTGGTGTCGATGACATAATCATCATGGCCGATTTTAAAACTGAGTAACAGCATGTTTTAACCAGCACGTACGGTGAACTTGGATACACCGGTCTGGAGATTCTGCGCGGCATCTTTGAGTGTATTGATGGACATACTGGACTCTCGGAGTGACTCTACAGTCTGCTGGGTCGCATCGTTAAGCTGTACCATACCTTCGGAGATTTGCTCAGCACCGT
>Ga0316207_10001252_pt1 | contig 32395 bp, 30 predicted proteins | sample 6weekpyrite_MG_FD_204943 | JGI IMG/M metagenome (GOLD analysis project Ga0316207, IMG submission 204943) | Microbial mat bacterial communities from mineral coupon in-situ incubated in ocean water Damariscotta River, Maine, United States -... | ecosystem: Environmental > Aquatic > Marine >...
ATCGACTTCGAATGATTGGCCGATTCAGCCTCCTCTTTAGCTTTCTTCAACTCTTCTTCCACAGCTTTGCGCTCAGTGATATCTTCACCGGTGCTGATAGTACCTTCAATATTTCCATTTTTATCAGTAAGGTAGTTATTATGCCAGACGATTAAGCGTCTCTTACCTGAGCGGGTGATAATCTCATTCTCGTAATATTCAGTGAGAAACAAATCCCCACCTATAAGATTCTTAAATGCTGGATAAACCACTTCCATGCCTTCTGGTTGGGGTAGACATGTATTAAACCAGTTTTTACCTATGAGCTCGTCATGAGCATACTCCAAGAGTTTGCAGCCATATCGATTGAGCATAGTAATATGGCCTTTTGTATTTATAGTCACTACTATCGTTTCTGCCAGGTCAAAATATCCTTGAATACGATCACGTTCCACTTTTAGAGTGGCATTAGTTGTAGATAGCTCACTCGTACGCTGCTCTACCAGTTCTTCAAGATGCTCTTTATGTTTTTTTAATTCCATTTCTGCCAGTTTACGTTCTGTTATATCCTCCACTACAGCAACGTGAAAGTTAGCATTCTCACCAGATTTCCAGAGTGGCGAAACGGCCAGGTTTATCCAAACTACCGTTCCATCTTTTTTGAGTAACCGTTTCTCCATATAAAAATCACGAATTTCCCCTTTAATAAGTAATTGCATATTATCCAGATCGGGTTGTAAGTCATCAGGGTGAGTAATTTTCATAAAATCGAGAGTTAACATTTCCTCGGCTGAGTAGCCGATGATGTCACAATACTTCTGATTAACTTTCTGAAACTTTCCACTATAGCTGTCAATGATAGCGACACCAACTGCTGCTTGGTCAAAGATGGCCTTAAGTTGTATCTCACTTTCCTGTGCAGCCAGTTCAGATTTTAACTTCAGATGAGATTGTTGAGAATTTCTTTTCGCTCTGAACAAGAGCCCAATCAAAATAACAAATACTAGTATGCTGGCAAGTATCAACCATGATGATAGTGCATAAATCACAATTCACTCTCCATTTATCAGGCTAAATTGTGGCTGTTCTTCCATGGCCAAGTCGACAGTTATCTGAGTAGCAGTATCCATTGATCAGTTTGCATATCAATAATAGTCCAACAAGCAGTGTCTGAGAAACGAATAAAATTATACATATATTATTAACAGTTCCCAAAATAATTATAACCATCACATTTTATTATTTCGACTAGCCAGGATTTCACTGGCAACAACTGCAACTTTAATGCGCTGAGCACGAGCTTGGGTACGTATTAATTCAAATGCATCTTCGCGACTAATATTCTTTTTCTCCATCAACATACCAATTGCAACATTAACTACATTTCCTGTATCCAGTGCACCTTCAAGAGTCATATTTTTTTCTGAAAGCTCTTTTTGTAAATTTCGTAATTGAAGATGCACGCTTACTCGCGCAAGAAGCTCCGATTTTTGATATGGTTTAGTGACGTAATCCACACCTCCACATGCAAATGCCTTGAGTTTATCATCCAGTTCAGTTAACCCTGTCATAAATATAATAGGAATATTCTTAATAGACTCATCAGACTTTATTCGATGACAGACTTCATAACCATCCATATCAGGCATACGAATATCAAGTAAAATAAGATCAGGCTGACCTTTTTTAGCCCGGCTGATACCATCATATCCGTTTTTTGCAACCATGACTTCTATGCCCTGATTTTCAAGAAAGTCTGAAATAACCTGGATATTTTCAGGCTCATCATCAACTATTAACACGGTGTTATTATTTAAATTCATCATACACTTATCAAAAACTATTATATTAATTCGTATGACTTTGTGACAAAAAAGTCAGTCAAAGGTTTTGAGATAAAGATCAAAAAGACTAAAAAATTTATTGTTTTTTAGAACGGGGAAAAGGTTCTAGAGTTAAACCACATAATATGAAACCATGTACTTTATTAATTACAGAATATATTTAAATCATCTCATCTTCAAGTATAGATTAGGCAAGATGCCACTAATGGAACGTAAACTGACACATCATTATGTTATTTACCTAATAGTGCCAACCTGATTTAAGCACTTAATACCTGCTTAAACTCGTTTCTTAAATACTAACTACCAGATTTTTTCAAATCTATTTTTTGATTAAATTCTTCTATCATTTTATCAGATAGCCAGTTCACAAGTATCTCCTCAATTGCATTATTCGATACCGGTTTAGAGATATAATCATCCATCCCTGATGCGATACATTTTTCTTTATCTCCTTGCATTGCATTTGCTGTAAAAGCAATAACAGGTGTCCTGATTAAATCACTCTTATTTTCATGTTCACGAATGTTTCGTGTTGCTTCAAATCCATCCATTTCAGGCATTTGGCAGTCCATAAAAATCAAATCAAATGATCGTTGTTCAAATAATTTTACTGCCTCTATTCCATTACCAGCCGGTATAACAACACAGCCATAACCTTCAAGCAATTTAGAAGCTACCATCTGGTTAACAGGATTATCCTCAACCAGTAGAATTTGAGCATTTTCTAATAACAGTTTCTCACGTTTGTTTATTATATTAGTTTTTAAATTATAACGAGTAATAAGAGGAATATCGTTACCATTATTTTTTGCAGCCAATATAATAGAGAGTACCCGTGTAACTTCATTTGCCCGTAATGGCTTTGTTAAATAGCCATCAAAGCCAATTGCCTGCATTCTTTTGTCGTCTCCTCTTTTTGGCGACGAAGTTGCCAGCACCAGTCCTACATCACGGATTAACTCATTACTTAGTATCTGTTGTACTAACATTTCTCCATCCATTTCAGGCATGTTAAAATCAGTAATCACAAAATCAAATGGATTACCCTGCTTCTCTGCTGAGAAAAGTTTTTCCAAAGCCTGTTCACCTGATACTGCTGTTTCTACATGCATCTCTGCCTTGCCGAGTTGTTCTTCTAATATAACTCTGGCTATTTCCATATCATCGACAACCAGAACTTTTTTTCCGCTCAAACTTGAAGAAGTCAGCTCATCAACATTGGCACCTTCCTGTTCTTCACTTTCAGGCAGAATCATTGTAAAAGAAAATACTGATCCTTTGCCTTCTTTGCTGGTGACAATTATCTCACCACTCATCATCTCACTAAGTTGCTTGGATATTGTTAAACCCAGACCGGTACCACCGTATTTTCGCGTTGTACTTCCATCAGCCTGGTCAAATTGATTGAAAATTAATTGCTGTTTTTCTTCAGCAATACCAATACCGGTATCTTCAACAGAAACCAGTAAATACACTTTACCTCTATCTCTTGCACACAACTCAACTGAAAGTAATATATAGCCATCCTCAGTAAACTTGATTGCGTTGCTTAACAGGTTCAACATAACCTGTCTGATTCTACCCGGATCACCAATAACGTATTTCGGTGTATCGGGATGAATTCGAAGAAGCATTTCAAGATTTTTTTCTCTGCACTTAACCGCCATTAACTCAGAAACTTCTTCAAAAAGTAATTCCAGGTTAAAAGAAACTTCTTCCAAGTCAAGTTTACCCGCTTCAATTTTAGAGAAGTCCAGAATGTCATTAATTATTGTCAACAATGCGTCAGCAGAATTCATCGTAGTTTCAACATAGGAACGTTGTTGAGGGTCAAGTTTGGTATCCAGTAACAAACTTGTCATACCGATAACTCCGTTCATTGGTGTACGAATTTCATGACTCATATTGGCAAGAAATTCTGACTTTTGTCTTGCTGCTTCTTCAGCGCTATCCCTGGCAGTTATCAGCATCTCACGAGCAACCTTTTGCTCTGTTACATCACGAACAATAGCTACAAAACGAGATTGCTCACCAACAGGACTTACATATTGCAGAAAAATTTCTACTGGTACAGTATGCCCATCCTTGTGTTGATGTACTGTTTCAAAGTTCAGGGTTTTTTGCTTACCAGAGAGCATTGGTTTTATTGCGGCTCTGAAATTTTCTTCGTTATACTCTGGCTTAATATCAACAGGTGTCATCGACATTAATTCGTTATAGCTATAGCCAACCTGTTCCATAGCACCGGCATTCACATAGAAAAACTTAAGCGTATCCGGTTCAAACATGAAAACGCAATCCAGCGTTTCATCCAATGTCGTTTTAAGTCGACTCGTTTCCAGCTCATATTCTTTTCGTGCGATAAGCATTTTATTGAATGATTGTGAGAGCTGAGAAATTTCATTGTCACCGGAAACGACAACCTGATGATCCAGCTCACCTTGAGCTACTTTTTTACTGGCATCCAATAGTCGATGCAACGGTTGAAGAAATTTACTTGCCACCGCCATTGCCAGAAACAGAACACTGATCAGGGTAATAACAAGAAGCGAATAAGTAAGCTGTTGGAGTTCTCGTGCAGGTAATAGTGCTTGTGCTTGATCTATCTCTGCAAATAAACCCCAGTTTACATGTCCTATATTTAAATTATTATGTATACCAAGTACACGTTTCCCCATTGGGCCAATATAACTAAAACCTTTTTCATTGGAATGATCGGCATGGCCATGCTGCCAGTTTCTAAATTGCTCTGTTTCAATTTTTGAATTAAGAACTTTAAGTTCAGGATACTCCGGAATCGATGAGCGCAATAGTTGATCTGAACCAACAAGATAACTTACCAGGGTTTCAACATTACCTGTTTTCTCAGACATCAACGCATTGATTCTATCGACATATATCTGAATCGCAAACACACCAATTTTTTCACCCACCTCGTTAATTAAAGGTGCGGTTAAAAAGCCTGCAACGATATTATTACTGGGAGCATATTTTTCCAAATCAGAAAAAACAACCTGGCCACTTATCAAACTTTGTCTCACAGCATCAGCAAAACGCGTATTCTTATACTTACCAGATAATAAGTTTGTTGCCAGATCATCTTCTTCAGCAAGAGTGAAGAGAATGTTTCCTTTTTTATCAATTAGAAAAACATCATACAAGTAATCATAAGTTCGTGAAAGATTAACCAGATCCGACTTATACTCTTCAACAATGCTCACCCATGGGTAACTCCCAACGAATTTTGAAGCCGATTTGCCACTATTTTGTAGTCCAGCATTAAGTTTTTCTAAGAATTTAACTGTGTTTTTATTTGCAGATTGATGTTGCATATCAATAAAGCGATATTCAAACCAGTTATTAATAAAACGTTTTTGTAAGGCAATGCGTTGTTCTAAAGACCTGGTTGCAGCTTCAAATAGACTTTTCTCACTATACTGATAACTTACCCAGCTAAAAATAAGCAAAGGGCTCAAACCCAGAAGTATAAACCAAAATAACAAATTCCTTGTTAGACCCGGTTTAACAAGACGGGAAAATATTTTTTTATCCGTATTATAAAAATCAGGGTTATCGTTAGTTGCTTTAACTTTATTCACATTCTCACTCATAAATTATTTCTTTATGGCTGGCTTTTTTCTCTTACAGAAAAGCGTACATCTGAAAAAGCATTAATATCAATTCGCTGCTTTAAAATTTGTCCTTCAACAGCAAGATCCATAATCAGCTTTAAGCCTTCTTTATCTATATTTAGATGCTCATAATTTATAACTCTTAAGTCTGGATCCAGGCTGGCTATAATTGCTTCACGGGTGTGTGCCGGGATATGTTTCCTAATAATCTTAACAATTTCATCAAGCGCCTTACCTCCATCTGTTCGTGCCTGTTCAATGTCTTTCCCAGCTCTGTGGATATAAGACATAACCTCTTTGGTTGCATTAAATTTATTTTTAATAGCCTTATCTGTCGCAACAGCAATACACTCAACATGGCCGTTAGGCCACGGCATCACATCTTTCGAATACCATGCAACATGTCCAAAACCACCCGTTTCAACTACATCAGCCCAGGGAAGAGATTGTTCAAATGCGGCGGGCTGAGCGCGATTACTTTTGGACTTAATAAAGGTAGGTGCCTTGGGTGGAGGAATCGCTATTGCATGAACATCTGATCGGCGACTGTGTTTGAGACTCAGTGTTGCATCATGCTCTTTCAGATAACGATAAAGCACAACCGTATGTGTAGACAGCAAATGCGGCATACCTATTTCAGTGGCACGTTTATTCTTCTTACGTGCTTTTTTTAAAGCCTCAGCGACTTTACTATCCGGCTTACGTTGTGAACGTTGCTCAGGTAGTTGCACTTGTTTATTAAGCAATTTATTTATTGCTAACGCATTACCATCACGATGCATTAATCCAATCCACCTGAAGTGTGGTTTCTCCGCATACATATCCATTGCTAATGGACTCATGATATAAGCCATGTCGACTTCACCTGACTGGAAATAGGCGCGCAATAGATTCCAGTTACGCATTTGCTCAATTTGGAAATCAGCGTATTTCATTTTTTGCCGATACTTTTCGTAAGCAACAACAGCAGCATAATGATCAGCTAACGGGATATACAATGCTTTAATCGTTTGCCTGGCTGCAATTACCGATTGGCTACCAACAACCAGCATTAGCAACAAACTCCAACGGAGCGTATTTAAAAACACCAGTTGATATCGATTACCCAAAAACATATTACGCATGAAGCCCCGATGGAAGATGCAAAACATACTCCATTTATATCGACTTCTTCATGCAAAATATAAGTTTTTTAGATCTTTTAAATTATCATTTTAAAACTGTTAACTGAGGTGGAGGTAAAAACTATAGATAACGAGATGCCTTCATCGAAAAGGCATTATTTTGTTGATTTTAAAGGACTTACTGAGTATTGATACATTACAGGGTAGATAAAACACTGCACTCAAACAGCTTCATAGCTAATATTCAGACCGCCAAGACCACAATAACCATTTGGATTTTTTGCCAAATACTGCTGATGATAGCCTTCTGCATAGTAAAAGGCAGGCGCATCCAGTATTTCTGTGGTAATACTCCCCAGACCTTGAGTGGATATCGCCGACTGGTACTTTTGTCTGGAGGCTTCAGCCAAAGACAGTTGATCTTCGGTGTAACAATAAATCCCACTACGGTATTGCGTTCCCCGGTCATTGCCCTGTCGCATACCTTGCGTCGGGTTATGGGATTCCCAGAATGTTTTGAGCAGGGTCTCATAGGAAACCAGCTTGGGATCATAAACCACAAGCACAACTTCATTGTGCCCGGTCATACCCGAGCATACTTCCTGATAGGTAGGATTCGGTGTAATCCCGGCTGCATAGCCAACTGCCGTGGAATATACCCCATCAAGCTGCCAGAATTTCCTTTCGGCTCCCCAGAAGCAGCCCAGCCCAAACATTGCTTTTTGCAGTGTTTCGGGAAAAGGCTCAAGTAAATTCGTTTTTAAAACAGTATGCGAATTTGAAAATTGAGGATCACTGTCCTGAAGTGTCTGTTCGCGTCCAGGTAATGCCTGCTCGGTACTTGGTAGGGTCATCTTATCCATCGGTTATTCCATGTAAAGTATTATCATTTAATGATTTACTGCTTTCATGGCCTTATGACAACAGCATTTTCATTGAGTTTAATCGGAAAAAATACACCATTTATCCCTCTAAAAATCATATCTCTTTACAAGCTGGCCTCACTCACCTATATATTAGATACACTTTCCCAAATGTGGTGCAGGCTAATGGAAATATTAAGAAAAGGCGAATCGGGCACTATTCCTTTCAGAACCGGGCGCTTCTTTACAGTAGAATCAAAGTGGTTTTTTTCCAGCCGGGAAGGTATTGACCACGGTCCTTTTACATCGAAAGAACAGGCTGAAATAAGCCTGGGTATTTTTCTTGATAATGTTATGAGTGTTGAAACAAAACTGAAAGCCTAAAACCCTTCTATTTATAAGTTATATCTGCTATTCGCCTAAACCAATAAAGCCTATAATGCATGCTTTTGCATAAGGTTCATAATAAATGTCTCAAGATAAAATAGAAGCTGAAAAAATTGCTAAAAGCTGGCTAGATGAAATCATCTCGACTGTGAGCAACAAAAATCTGGATGCACATTTAAACCTTATCTCTAAAAAAGTTAACCTCACCGGTATTCCCGGCTATGATTCAATCGGCTATGAAGGCTGGAGCAATCAATGCCAACACGAATTTGAAAATAATATAATAAAAAAAATATCTTATTCGGGTTTTATACTAAGAGCCAATACTACAACGCACATAATGTTTAAAACTTTTGAAACGGTTGAAGCGAATGATGGCACGATCAACGCTCAGGGTATCGAAGTGACTATAGAAAAAGAAAGTGATGGTCACTGGCGCGTGGTTCACGAACGTGTATTGCCGGATGATGAAAGCCTTCACGACGGTTTACAATAATCCAGGCTTATCGCTTAAAACCAACAAACAATTTTATTCCCCTTAACTGACTATTGCCGACTTGAGAACTACTGCGCATTATTTAAGCAGCCCTCACTATAATATCTATCCTGAAATCACTGATACCTTAATATACAGTGAACCAAATAAGAACCATTGGAGAATACGGAATGTTTGATATTAATGAAATGAAAAAGAATGTTAGCAGTAAGTTAAATAAAGTCGCTGAAACGACCAATATACCTGAAGCTACAGAAAAAAAAGAAAAAGCAAAATTTAAAACAACACCCTCAAGCAGCCAGCTCGCATCCATTGGCCCATCTATTCACTTTAAGGGTGAATTGACCGGTGAAGAAGGTCTGGTAATTGATGGCAAAGTTGAAGGTACTATCGATTTAAAAGGTAACCAGCTTATTATCGGAAACAATGGCGAGATCAAAGCGGATGTTTTTGCACAAACCATTATTGTTAACGGTTCTTTAACAGGCGAGTTACACGGTAAAGAAAAAGTACACATTAGCAAGAGCGGTATCGTTAATGGCAATATCTTTTCGCCACGCGTATCTCTGGAAGATGGCGCTAAATTCAAAGGCAGTATCGATATGAGCGAGACAAAACACGAACGGCCAAAAACCAATCAGCCAGGTATACAAGATAACCAACTAAAACGCGCCTGATTTATGTTACCTAAAATCCAGCCTGCATTATCTGATTACTATTCAGATAATGCAGCACCACTATCAACACGCCTGTTTGATTCCATCTGGCAAAATTTTAATACAATACTTGAAGCGTCAAAAGAAACTAAAAGTGTAAAAATACTCGATCTGGGAAAAGCACAGCCGGATAGTTTTAACTTTTATTCTGAACATAATTGTTACCTGACCATCGCAGACTGTATTCAGCAGCTTACACAATTACAATGGCCAACAGAAGATAACCCAAACCTGGAATTAAACAACGAGCTGGAAAAAATCATACCTACGACTGATCTAAAATATGACTTAATTCTTGTCTGGGACAGTTTAAATTATGTTAATCCTAAAATTTTACCTTTTATACATAATCACTTATTAAAGTTTTGTACCAACAAAACAATTATTCATGGTTTTTTGTTTACCTCTGAAAACTATCCAGCACTACCCGGTATATTTAAAATACTCACAGCCGATAAAATTAAACATGCAGTTCTTACAGAAGAAGAAATTCAACACAGTCCATTAACACCCATTGCTATCAACAAAGCCATGCCAAACTTCAAGTACGCCCGTTCTGTTTTAATGCGGAGTGGCTTGCAAGAATTCATCTTAATGCGAAAATAAAATTTCTAAATAAGACGGGCGCAAGTTATCCTTACTGAATATTGAAATTTCAATTTCTTTTAACAGTTGTTTTTTATTCAACTGGTTAAGCTCAACAATTTTATCCGCCATACTTGTGGCTTCTATATTTTCCTGTAAAAGTTCAGATCGGTAACAAAACCTATCAGGAAATATTTCTGGATAAGCTAAACGTTGTGGTACAACCGGAATACAACCGGCAACAACACCTTCTAATACTGACACCCCTTGAAAATCATGCAATGATGTCGATAACACAAAATCTGAATCATTCAGTGTTCTTTTATATATTTCCTTTTCTTCAATAAACCCAAAATTCAGAATAATGTCAGAAAATTCATCTTTTATTTTTTTTATAGCCTCAGGTATTAATCTAAATCTTTGTCCAATTAAATTTAATTTAAAGCTGAAATTCCGTCGACGAAGTTCAACTAATAAATTATACAGCCGCTCTGGTCCCTTGTCGTACTCCCAACGATGATTCCATAACAAAACAGGAATAGCATGTTTTTGCCGCAACTCATCTTTTGTAATCATGTTGCTTTCAACAGGAACAGCAAGCACATGACTTTTTTTAGCTATTAAGTCAATGACATTATCCGGCACTCCATCCGGCATTTTTTTCAGAAAATTACTTAAGCCATCAATAAAAGAATCGAGGTTATATTTTGTATTAAAAATAATTTTTTCTGCACATAAGGCGTTATATAGAGTTACCATTTTAGGTTCAGTATGATCATTCTCTTTATCCACCGGATAGGCAAATTGATTTTCGTGGAAATAAACAATCCAGGGGATAACAGCAAGATTGGAAACAAGTCCACGCAAAGTAGCACAATCAACCATAGATGTTGCCACAACCATATCATAGTGTTGTTCGAGTACTTTCCTTTCCCCTAGACCCCAGGTTAAGGCATTACCACGAATTCGCCAGTTAAAATATCGCCCCGGTAAGCTTAAATTCGTCCACTCATGTTCAGGAAACATTGAAACAAGGCTATGGCACCAGGACTGATGACTTTTCGCACTGTATGCGGATAGTAATAATATTTTCATCGAATAGAATAGTCTCCAAATCAATAAGTTACGTAAATCATATTCTTTAAACTTGTTCAGTCTTCGTTCAGGCAGTTATGTTTACACTATTTCCAACGCTGAAAAAAACAGCTTTTAAGAACAGGAGACAAGTTATGTACTTATTAGATAAATTAGGATCATCAAAAAAAGTCATGATAACAACTTTTGCCGCATTGGTAACAGCTATACCAGTCGCTAACGCAGACCATAATCGCTATAAAACAAATACTGCAAACTTCGATGATTTTGTTATAAAAGCCAAAGTTGTCAATGTGACACCTGTTTATAAATATGTCACGGTAAACACGCCAACCGAACATTGCTATAAAGAACGCGCTACTTATACGAAATATTATGATGGCGATCGTAACGGAAGAATGTTACTCGGTGGATTAATTGGTGGTGTAATCGGAAACAATATTGGTCATGGTAAATCACGAAAAGCACGTGCGGTTGTGGGTGCATTAATTGGCTCACAAATTGGCAGCAGTATTGCAGATAACCATGCTTATGCTTCACAACACACTGGTTATGAAACTCGTTGCGAAGTTCAACATGTTAGCGAAACGAAAAAAGAAATTGCAGGTTATGATGTAAGCTATCGTTTCCGTGGCCGCATTTTCACAACGCAAATGCCATACCACCCAGGACGACGTATCAAATTAAATGTAAGTGTGTCTCCTGTTATCAACTAACATCCTGCCAAACCGATGTAAGTTGATAAATGTACTGGTGAAGCAATTGTTATTGCTTCACCATTTTTTTATTTAAACCAATACCAGATTATCACGATGAATTATTTCATCTTCATTAATATAGCCTAAAATTTCACTAATTTTACTGCTTGGCTGACCAACTAAGCGACGAATTTCATCCGCATTGTAATTAACCAGACCACAGGCAATTTGTTTTCCACTTAACGTGATACAAGCAACCATTTCACCCCTGTTAAAATCACCTTCAACATTTTTAATTCCAACGGATAATAAACTGCTACCTGACTGACTAAGCACTTTTTGAGCACCTTCATCAATAATCAACTTGCCTTTCATTTGTAAATGACCGGCCAACCACTGCTTATGTGCTGTATCTGGCTTTTTATCTGTAAATAGCAAACTACCAATAGTATCCGCTGAATAAATTCGTTTTAAATTTTCAGCATTCCGGCCGCTTGCAATAATTGTATTTGTACCGGAACGAGCAGCCAGACGAGCAGCACGTAGTTTAGTAAGCATACCACCGCTACCAAACTTTCCACCTGTCGATTCAACCATACCATCAAGTTCAGAACTACTCACATCGGCTTGTCCAATTAACTCTGCATCAGAATAAGTGCGAGGATTTTTATTAAACAAACCATCTTGATCCGTTAATATAATCAAATGATCAGCTTCAATTAAATTAGCAACTAATGCCGCAAGCGTATCGTTATCACCAAAACGAATTTCATCAGTCACTACCGTGTCATTTTCATTAATAATTGGAATAACATTCAGGTCAAGCAAACTGCAAATGGTACTGCGTGCATTTAAGTAACGTTGGCGATTAGACAAATCATCATGGGTTAATAAAACCTGAGCTGTATGTAAATTAAAGGCGCTAAACTCTGATTCATAAGCCTGAATTAAACCCATTTGCCCCACAGCTGCAGCAGCCTGCAAGTCGTGAATTGCCTGAGGTCTTTTGCTGATTCCTAAACGACTCATCCCTTCAGCAACCGCACCGGATGAGACCAGAACAATTTCCAGGCCTTCTTTTTTCAAATTTACAATTTGTTCAACCCAGGCTTTAATATTGACTTTATTTAAACCTGTACCATCATTTGTCAATAAGGCGCTACCAATTTTAACCACCCAACGTCTGGATGATTTTAATTGTTGTCGATAGCTATTTTGTAAAACACTCATTATAAGTTCTTATTATCTAAGTTGCCTTCTCGGGAATGACGACTACCTAATTATCGTCTAACTCATCTGCTTCAGAAAGATTTAATTCTAACTGCTCTTCTACATGTTGCATAATATCAAAGCACAATGCCTGTGTACCTTTTTTATTAATAGCAGAAATTTTGTAAACCGGACCACTCCAATTTAAACGCTTAATAATATCGTCGCAATGCGACTGGCATTCATCATCAGGTATTAAATCAATTTTGTTTAACACCAACCACCTTTCATAATTACTCAAATCCTGCCCATATTTATCGAGCTCATTTTCAATGACCCTAACACTATCGACCGGATCAACTTCGTGATCAAATGGCGCAACATCAACTATATGTAGCAGTAATCGAGTGCGTGAAATATGTTTTAAAAAAGTGATACCTAAACCGGCACCTTCTGCGGCACCTTCAATAATTCCCGGAATATCGGCAATCACAAAACTACGGTGTTCCTCAACACTGACCACACCTAAATTTGGGTACAATGTTGTAAAAGGATAATCCGCAACTTTTGGTTTAGCTGCTGAAACAGAACGAATAAACGTCGACTTACCTGCATTCGGTAATCCCAATAAACCAACATCGGCTAAAACTTTTAACTCTAAACGTAGAGAACGTTCTTCACCTTTTGTTCCTGTCGTAAACTGGCGCGGCGCACGGTTAGTACTGCTTTTAAAATGAACATTACCAATACCGTGTTCACCACCTTTTGCGACTATAACCTGTTGGCCATTTTCAGTTACATCACCAATCAGTTCATTTGTATCTTCATCAAAAATCTGTGTACCCAGAGGAATCTTGATAAACAAATCTTCTCCACCACGACCCGTCATCTTTCGTCGCGCACCTTGCTTACCATTCTCGGCTTTATAATGACGATCGTAACGAAAGTCAGCAAGGGTATTCTGATTGACATCACCAATCATGATAACGCTGCCACCATTACCACCGTCACCACCATCTGGGCCACCAAATTCAATATATTTTTCACGACGAAATGTAGCAATGCCGCTTCCACCTTTGCCGGCCTGTACTTTTATGACTGCTTCATCTACAAATTTCATCGTATTACCTGATTAGTTTAATTTACTCTCGGTATATAGCAAAAAACCCCGTCATCGGACGAGGTTCTTTGAGTAAAAAACAAATTACTTGTTTTTTTAAGCCGCCGGAATAACGCTCACTTGTTTACGCTTGTTCGGGCCTTTAACTTCAAACTGAACAAAACCATCTGTTTTTGCAAATAAAGTATCGTCACCACCACGGCCAACATTCACGCCTGGGTGAACTTTAGTTCCACGCTGACGAACAATAATGCTACCTGCCAATATTGCTTCACCGCCATAAACCTTAACACCTAATCGTTTCGCATTAGAATCGCGACCGTTACGAGTACTACCACCTGCTTTCTTATGAGCCATTCTCTTACTCCTTAACTCAAATTAGCTCGCGCTAATTCCAGTAATTTCAATTTCTGTATAATGTTGACGGTGACCCTGCTGTTTACGAGAGTGCTTGCGACGACGGAATTTAATAATTCTGATTTTGTCACCACGACCATGACTTTTCACTTTAGCCGTTACTTTACCGCCAGCAACATAAGGTGCGCCAACTTTAATGTCATCGCCATTGGCAACCATTAAAACTTTATCGATATCGAGGCTACCGCCCTCTTCAACATCCAGTTTTTCAACTTTCAAATATTGGCCTTCTGCAACTCGATATTGCTTACCGCCGCTTTCAATTACCGCGTACATTAAATTATCTCCAGTAAAGCCCCGCCAGATAAGATCTAAATCAAGAAAAAACACTCGACGGAGCTGGTGTTAATTGAGCCGGCAATTGTACTGGTTCAGCCCGTATGGGTCAAAGATTTTAGCTCTGTTTTGGCCAGTTTTTTACGCTTTTTTTCAGCCTAATTCGTTCATTTTTGCTACATCTGGCAACATACATATATAAAAGGAAGCTTGACAGCCCATAGCGCAGTCCCTAGCATTCACAGGCTTTGCAATGCTGTTTACCAATAATAAAGATAAAGTATGAATATTGATGCTATTTATGAGCTGATTGCCCCAGATATGAAGCGGGTCAACGCGACAATTTTAGAGCGTTTGCAGTCTGAAATTGTACTGATCAATCAGGTAGGAACCCACATAATTAACAGTGGTGGCAAACGCTTACGCCCGGTTATCCACCTGCTGTGTGCTAAAGCGATTGGTTATAATGGCTCCCAACATATTGATATTGCAGCAATTATTGAATTTATCCATACTGCCACACTGCTCCATGACGACGTTGTAGATGCATCTGAATTACGCCGTGGCCAGGAAACAGCAAACAGCCTATGGGGAAATGAAGCCAGCGTACTGGTTGGTGATTTCCTCTATTCCAGAGCTTTTCAGATGATGGTCGATGTTGGAAAAATGGATGTGATGGCGATATTAGCCAATGCCACTAATACCATTGCCGAGGGTGAAGTACAGCAACTCCTGAATGTGCATGACCCCGAAACAACCGAGCAGCGTTACCTGGATGTTATCCACAATAAAACCGCAAAATTATTCGAATCAGCTTCTGAGCTTGCCGCGGTGCTGAATAGTGAAGATTCAGATTCTCAACAGGCCATGGCGAAATACGGTATGCACCTGGGTACGGCCTTTCAGCTGATTGATGATGTACTCGACTACAGCGCTTCCAGCGAAGAAATGGGCAAAAATATTGGGGACGATCTCGCCGAAGGTAAGCCGACGTTGCCACTTATTTATACTATTCAAAATGGGACAAAAGAACAGGCAGAAATTGTATGTAAGGCTATTGAAGAAAATGGACTGGATTACATCGATGCGGTAACAGAAGCCATTCATGCAACCGGCGCAATTGAATACACTGCTGACTGTGCCAAAAAAGAATCACAACTTGCCATTAAGGCACTTAACATTTTGCAAGACTCCCCTTACAAACAGGCATTAATCGATTTGGCAGAGTTTGCGGTTAGTCGAAAATTCTAAAAAGTCACATCTTGAGCGATTTATCAGGTTGCGTTTCTGAGTTCTTTCTTTGCTTAAGACATCACTCGATGATGTAAACATACAACAATAGAAACCAGAACACAGATAAAAAAGGGCAGGCACCTTACGGAGAGAAAGGTGCCTGTCAGTCTATTGATGGTTTACTATTTATTCTTCAGTTTATTTACGGAACCACCAATTTTTTCCTCGGCTATGGTTGGAGCTGAGCGAAAAAAGTATTTATTCTTCCTACATATCAGATGTGGCGCTGAGGATCTCATCGTCTAGCCAACGATGCAGCATTACCCCAAATTCAGTCGCAACATCAACGTCAGGAAAATCCTTTTCCAGTACTGTACCAATGGATTCAAGCGTGGCCCCACGTGTGTCCCCAAGTGTATTTCCAGCACAGACACAGGCTATAGCCGCAGATTCAATTTTTGCCAGACTCCGAAAATGTGGTGAATGGCCTTTACGCCAAATTAATATATCGATTGATTCCGGTAACTGTTCTACCACCGGAGGGGTTTGATCCTGGTTGATCGCATTCCAAATTTCCAGGCTATTAAAGTGTTGCGTGCAGGTAGTCAGCGTCGGCACAGTATGCAAACGAAAGCCTTCATTGCCGGCAAGCAATTGCAAGTCCTCGAGTGTCATGACGCAACTGTCGGCACCATCAAAGGCTCTGCGCAGTTTCCAGTCCATCAACGCAAGTTCTGAGACTTCTTTATCTAAGGGAAGTTGTTTAGCAAGAAACCCAGGGAAGTCTTTGCCATACAGGCCAATATTTTTATATGTCGACGGGTGTGACTGTACATATTCCATAGCGATCTGGTTAAACCAGTCATCACCCAGGTAGATTGCCGTATGTTCAAACGTGTCTAACAATACATCTACTAAACGAAGGCGGTAGGCATTGTAATAAATATCCAGGCGCTTGCGGGCTGAAAGACCACGCGCGGATTCGCTAATCCAGTCTGCACCTTTGCACTCGGTATCAAACAGGGCGCGTTGAAAATCGTTTTGTAATTCTGCTAGCTTCATATATGTTACTGGCATAACCCGATTCTTATTTATAATGCAATTTTGGTATTCAACACGTCATCGGCAATCCCGCGCGCCACATTTAGCTCATCAATAAGCTCTGGCAATGACGGGATGTTATCGTCGCGTTCGATCATGGTGGGCACATAACCGAAGTGAAGCAGTGCCTGGCGGTAAAGATCCCAAACATCGTCACACACCGGGTGGTCATGCGTATCAATCAAATGATCACCATTGTTCAGGTGGCCAGCCAGGTGGAACTGGGCGACGCTGTCTAGCGGAACACCTTCTATAAAGCTGGTCGGCGAGAAATCATGATTAAACGCGCTGACATAAATGTTATTAATATCGAGTAATAACTGGCAACCCGTAGCCTGAACAACTTCTGCCAAAAATTCCCACTCGGTCATTTCAGACATTTCGTATTCTACGTAACTGGAAACATTTTCTAACGCCAGGGGTCGTTGTAATACCTCTTGTGCCTGCTCAACGTTACGTGTCACTACCTGCAATGCTTCCTGGGTATAGGGAAGCGGCAACAAGTCATGCAGGTTACGCCCGTGAACACCTGACCAACACAAGTGATCAGATACCCACATCGGCTCTACACGTTGCTCAAGTATCTTGAGCTTACGTAAGTATTCCTTATCCAGGCCGTTGATAGAACCAATCGACATGGAGACGCCATGCATTACCATCGGGTAATTGGCGCGAATTTGATCAAGCATGGCCAATGGCTTGCCGCCATCCACCATATAATTATCAGAAATGACTTCCAGCCAATCCACGGGCTGTGGCTCAGCAATAAAATCATTGTAGTGCTGAGTCCTCAGCCCCAATCCAAAACCAGGTCCAAATCCAGGTCCAAAACCGGTAGTCATTTCTGTATCCTGATAACTAAGGAATAATTACTTAGACTTAAGGTCAGCAATAACGCCGCCCTTGTTCAGGCAGTCTTTTGCTTTCATACCTTTAAAGCCATGAGTCTTACACTTGTTATGCCCCTTACAAGCATGTTCAGTTGTCTTACAATCTGAGTTACCTTTGCATGAATGCACGCCGTAACAATGCACTTTTTGGCCCGCAGAAACAGCAGCGCCATGACTGCCAGCAGGGTTTGATGCAGCGCAAGCTGTTGAACTCATTGCGACTGCCAGGGCAGCCGATGCAAAGGTGGCTTTAGTTACACTATATTTCATACTATTTTCTCCTTAATACTAATTTTATATTATGAGCCTCGATTTATGCGTCCTTAATTAATTCAACAAAGGACACACTACCAGGACATTGGTAAATTTCTAACAACGGCTCGCACTGCAAAAGCCTAAAAAGGATGTTAGGGAATAAGTATCACGAAAATATCACACCAACATAACAAAACAATGCAGAACGGTGGTTTGCATTTTAAATATGCTTCGGTTACTAATATTAATTAATAAACATATAAATAAGCTATTGAAATAAACAGTATAAAGTCCAAGATAAGTTTACTAAGTTCGTTAAAGATTTTTAATTAGAGGTGCTCAATGAAGTTTGTGTAGAAATTTCAGAGATGGTTTCTCAATTTATCAAGTGTGTACTTGTCGTACTTAATTTAAACACCGTTTCCTACAAACATTTCCACTTTACTTAATCATTACAATCGTTTTTTTATAATATCCGCCACCCGAAAAGCATTAGCATAAATCGTCCAGGTATATGGCACACTACCACCTGTTGGCATAAAACTACCATCGGTGACATAAAGATTTTCCACATCATGTGCCTGACAATCTGCATTTAAAACAGACGTAGCAGGATCATTTCCAAATCGACAACCACCTGCCACAAGATTTGCTGGGGGCGAACCACTGACACTACTACTGATATTGTTAGCTTTCATTTGTTTAAGAACAGTTTCGGCTTTGCTCGTTAAATACTTACCAACGACTAAATCATGATCATGGTAACCTACCCGAACCTTGGCAACTGCTGAACCCCATTTGTCTTTTACTTTTGAATCCAACGATACAAAACAATCATCAGTTGGTAACCAGTCATTAAATACTTCAAACCGAAAACGTTGCTTTTCAGTAAACTCCATTTTTACTTTTTTCTTTAAAGCCTGCCCCCAGACTAGCTTACCGTCATCATCCCACTTGGCAGAGTCAGCACGAGTAGTTGGGTTTGGGTGACTTAACAAGAAGTCAATCGTGCCGCCTTTTAAAGCCGAGTTAAATTTTTTATCTTTTATTACATACCAGTCTTGTAAACCACGATTAATAAATGGCCCACGTACTTTAAATTCTTCGGCTTGTTTTGCGGGCATATCTTTATAATAAAATTCGCCTGTACCTGAACCACCAGCAGAAAATAATAAATTCTTACCAACTTGATTGGTATTGTTAGCTAAACCATCAGGGTGTTTTGCGCCAGTGGATGCGAGTAACAGCCTTGATGTCTCGATTGCATGGCAGGCAACGACAAATATCTTTGCAGAAATTATTTGTGATTTGTTATCCCTATCATAATAATTAGCTTGCGTTACCTTACCTTTGTTATTGCTTTGTAATTTATAAACTTTTGCATGTGGAATAATTTTGCAATACCCAGTTGCTAGCGCTTTATTTAATAACGCTGCACGACCACTACCTTTAGCACCAGTTGAACAACCGTAACTGCCACAATAACCTGAATATTCACAACCACTGCGTTCACCCACCGCAAATGGCAATACTGCTCGTGGTGTTTGTAACGACTGGTATGCAAGCGACTCACACGCCTTATCAAAATACCTTGTAATGGGGTGTTCAGCTGTAGGTGGATAAGGAAAATCTTTTGTTGACCGTGGTTCTGCAAACTTATGTTTAAGAGCATGCCCCGAAACACCAACAAGTGATTCAACTTTTGTATAGTAAGGCTCCAGATCATTATATTGAATTGGCCAGTCAACAACATTGGCGCCTTCTATTGCACCAAACTCAGAACGCAAGTAGAAATCTATCGGCTTTAACCGATAAAAATAACCACTCATAAAATTAGACGAACCACCAACGACATTACCATTCCAGAAGTCCCAACCAGATTCATAAGTTGACTCGCTTGCCCACTTATAATTACCATTGTTATCTTTACCATCATAGTCTTCGATAACATGTCGCTCATCTTTTAATTGCGGGGTATAGACACTGCGCCGACAACAGGCAAGCTCGTCTTTATAAAAATCTTTCTCTGTTAACCACGGTCCTTTTTCCAGCACTACAACTGAAAAACCTGCTTGCGATAAAGTATAAGCAACCGGGCTTGCACCGGCACCGCTGCCTACAATACAAACATCATAATCATTCATTTAGATTGACCTGATTGATATTTCTTAACATCCAGTATTTCTTATTTTCAGGCGGACGTGGAAAACCCGGTTGATGCTCTAACCATTGCCAACCCACTTTATTTGTATTGCCACCATAAACAGGATCAGTTAATAAGGCTTCAAAGATATAACGCAACAATGTAGACAACCAGTTTGCACCCGATTGACTCTCACTGATTTTTTTTAATACTTTTTCTCGCTTTGTATCATTCAATTTTACAAACGAATGACCTGCCATATTGTTTGCCACACCATCTAACCAGCCCACACCTTTAATAATAAACTCACGCTCATCCATATCAGCATCCGGAACACTTAACATTGTTTGTAGATAATTTATTGCGTTAATATCTTTTGCGCCCGGTGAAAACGATGATTCGTTCTTACTTTCAGTACGCGGGAAAAGATGTTCCTGCACTTCAGAGAGTGTTAACCAGGGTTGTTTTAGCTTGTTATTAGCTTTTAAATTACTTTTGTTTTTTGCCATTAATGCTTTTGGCATAGCAAGCGAACCCATCAAGCCCATACTTTGCGTCATAAACAGGCGTCTTGCTGATAATTTTTTCTGCTTTTTAATAACAGAGCCTGGAGTTTCTTTATCCCATGCTGACAACAGTTCCTTAATGACCTTACTGCTTTGTTCCGGTTTATTATTAATCTTTTTCATATTGATTGACTTTACTTAGAGGCTTCAACTTCCATTTTAATAAAAAATTCATAAATTTCTTTTTTGAGTATTTTTTATTTAACAGAAATTCTGCTGTGTCTTGCGAATGAACAACACGGCCATCGTTTTCAGTAACATACATATGTGGGTAACCAAAAGATTTTGGGAAAGCAGAGAGAAATTTTTCATTCAAATTCTCATCGCTTACATTCACCTTTAAAACAACAAATGTATTGTGCAATGCTTTTTTTATTTGGGTATCGCTATTAATAAATTTATCTAACAACAAACACCATTTGCACCAGTTCCCACCCACTTCAATTAAGACCCGACGGTTTGTGAATTTTGCTAATTTTATTGCTGCTTTACCATCAACAAATGGATCACGTTTTGGGTCGTATTCCACACTGTACAAATCTGTAGCAAATACATTACCCGAGACAAAACATATCATTAATATATAAATAAATTTCATACTGATAAAGTAGACATTAATAAATTTAAAAAATTCTGATTTCTTCTGCTATTTATTTCTTTCCGCATTATAGTAAACTAATTGGCACAACAATAACTACTACAACGAGATTCTTATGAAGATTGGCAGCCCTCTTTCGAAAACGGCAACAAAAGTCATGCTACTAGGATGTGGCGAACTTGGTAAAGAAGTCATTATTGCCCTGCAACGGCTCGGCATTGAAGTTATAGGCGTGGATCGCTACGAAAATGCACCAGGACATCAGGTTGCACATCGCGCCTATGTCATTGATATGACTAAAGCTACTGAATTAAAGGCCCTGGTTGAAAAAGAAAAACCTGACTTAATCGTGCCGGAAATTGAAGCCATCGCAACCGATATGCTTGCAGAAATTGAAAAAGAGAACCTTGCCACTGTTATTCCAACGGCAAGAGCAACACAATTAACCATGAACCGTGAAGGCATACGTTGCTTAGCAGCAGAAGAACTTGGCCTTGCCACATCCAGGTATGCTTTTGCCGAGTCATTTGATGAATTAAAAGCTGCGATTGACAATAGCATTGGCTACCCCTGTATTGTTAAACCGGTGATGTCTTCCTCGGGTAAAGGCCAGTCTACAATTAAAAATGAAGCTGATATTCAAACTGCATGGGATTATGCAATATGTGGTGCGCGGGTTGCCACAACTCGCATTATTGTCGAACAGATGATTGATTTTGACTATGAAATCACCCTGCTTACCGTTCGAGCACTAAATGCTAGTGGTGAAGTTGAAACATATTATTGCGAACCTATTGGCCATATTCAGCAACAGGGTGACTATGTTGAAAGCTGGCAACCGCAAAAAATGACAGCGACAGCACTCGACAAAGCAAAGCATATTGCAAAAACTGTTACTGATAATTTAGGTGGCCGTGGTCTGTTTGGTGTTGAACTGTTTATAAAAGGTGATGAGGTTTATTTTAGTGAGGTTAGCCCTCGCCCACACGATACTGGGATGGTTACTATGATTACTCAGTACCAGAATGAATTTGAATTACATGCAAGAGCTATCTTAGGCTTACCCGTTTCAACCACTTTAAAATCTTCAGGTGCAAGCGCTGTTATTTATGGCAGCATGGACAAGAAAGGAATCGAATTCAAAGATATTGAAAAAGCACTGGATATATCACAAACAGATATACGTTTATTTGGAAAACCTGAAGCGTTTACCCGGCGGCGTATGGGAGTCGCACTTGCCTATGCGGAGGATACAGATATAGCTCGCACAAATGCTAAAAAAGCAGCGGGAATGGTAACGACTTTATAGAAAACCCTGTGGACAATCCCCACGATCATCCACAGGATTCAAACCTTACAGTTGATTTCCTTCTCTGAAATTTTTCAATGTATGGGTATGCTCACCATCTGTGATCCCATGATAAACCCCGTCACCAACTGGCTTCATTAATTTGCAGCTGTCACCACGTTTAGGGTGGCTGGTGCAATGTTTGTTATCTTCAACCCACCATCTTCTTTCAGACGTTTTATCTTTCCAGGGGATATAAACATAATGTTCACCATCTGCATTATCGTAACCTTTCAGGTCTTTCTGTTTGGTTTCATTACGTATATCAAACGTTTTATTTGTGAAAAGCGCTTTAATTTCATCACCTGTTAGATATTCTCCAGCCATAAGGGTATTGGAAAAGAAGATAAGTGAAGTCAGTACTACCGTTTTTAGCATTATTTTTCTCCTGGAAGTTTAAATTACTCCATCTTTAACGGTAACCAGGATAAAACCTTTAGAAAAAAAGCGCCTTATTGAAAAGCTAATAGAGTGGAACACGGTAATATAGCCTGCTATGTACTATCCCTAAACCGCAATCTCAACCTTTCCAGCTATATTAGTTTATCGAAATAAACCAATGGTTCTTAAATTATCCGTATTTTCTATAATCACCCTTTCTCATAAAAGAGATTAACGACTCGGGAGTCAGAGGCTTAGAGAAAAGATAACCCTGAACCTCCCCACAATGATGCTCTCTTAGAAATACAAGTTGTTCCTCTGTCTCAACCCCTTCGGCAATTACATTCAGTTTCAAACTATTCGCCATGTTTATTATTAACTCTACGATTGCTGCACCATCATCATTACTTGCCAGATCCGAAACAAAAGATTGATCGATTTTAAGCGTATCAATAGGTAGTTTTCTTAAATAATTTAAAGAAGAATATCCTGTACCAAAATCATCGATAGCCAGTTGAACACCCAGTGCATCAATCTCGGAAAGCACACTCTTGTTTAATATATTTTGCTCCATTAACACACTTTCTGTGATTTCTAATTCAAGAAAATCAGCTGAGAGCCCGGTTTCTTCAAGTATATCCACTATGGTTTTTATTAAATTTGGTTCATTGAACTGACGTGCCGACATATTTATCGCAACAACAACTGGTGGAATTCCCATTTCCTGTAAACGCTTATTTTGCAAACAGGCTTCTTTCAATATCCACTCACCAACAGAAACAATAAGCCCCGTATCTTCCAGTAAAGGGATAAATTCATTAGGTGGAACTAATCCTTGTTCGGGATGTTGCCATCGAACCAGAGCTTCAATACCAGAAACAGTTCCAGATTCAATATTTATTTGTGGCTGGTAATGCAGCACAAATTCATTACGTTCTAAAGCATGACGTAACTCGGACTCCATACTTAAACGTTCAATCGCACGTTCGTTCATATCCGAACTATAAAAACGATAACGGTTACCACCAGCATTCTTTGAACTATACATTGCAATATCTGCATTTTTCATTAGTAGTTGTGATGTATCACCATCCTCTGGATACAGGCTTATACCAATACTTGCAGTAGTAAATAATTCATGTCCATTAACAATGAATGGTTGAGACAACTTGCTAACTATTTTGTGTGCAATCGGTGCAATATCATCAAGCGCAGAAATATCATCCAGCATAATGGTAAATTCATCACCAGATAACCTGGCCAGGATATCTCCCTCTCTAATGCAGGATGTTAAAACATGTGCTATTTTTTGTAATAATTGATCTCCAATATCATGCCCAAGAGAATCATTAATAACTTTAAATCTATCAAGATCAATAAACAGCACAGCAAGCAAAAGGTTACGCCTTTTTGCATGGATAATCGATGAATTAATCGATTCCATAAAAGAGAATCGGTTGGGTAACTCTGTTAAAACATCATGATGTGCCAGGTAATCCATCTTTTCTTTATTCTTAACATATTCAGAAACATCACGAACAACACCAATAAAAATTTTTCTTTTATTTATTGTGGCTTCACTTACAGTTAAATCTATTGGTATAACTTTTTTATCCTTCCGTACTGCCTTAAGTTCACGTTGCGTTTCCCCTATAAAATTGGAAACACCTGTTTCAATATAGCGACTAATATATTGATCATGAGAGCTATGGTGAGGTTCTGGCACAATTATATTAATATTCTTCCCTATTAACTCATCTGGTTTATAACCAAAAATCGATTCAACTGATTTATTTACAGATTCAATAATACCTTTATCATTGATTGTAATAATTGCATCAATAACATTTGCGGTAATGGCGTTAATTTTTTCTTCATGACTTTTTACAATACTCGCCTCTGATGCAATTCTTGATGACCATGTTGAAAAAAACATAAGAAGAATAGTTGAGAAAGTCAGTAACCCTCCAATAACTGCAGGGTTTAACTCGAAGCCATCATTGATAATGACTGTTTCACTTGATACATAAAAATGAGTAGCTGCCATCGCGGTATAGTGCATACCAGCAACAGCAAAACCCATCACAGTTGAACTGGATAACTTAACCTTGAATGAACTTTCAATCTTACCCTCAACAATAGAAAGAGCTATCCATAATGCTGAAATCGAGGCTATGACACCAATTAAAATTGAAACAAAAACAAGTACTGGATCATGGCTCATTTCCGCTGATAGGCGCATTGCCGCCATACCAACATAATGCATAGAAGACACACTCATACCCAGAAACAACCCACCTACTATCAAGGGAAGAAGAGTGTGTTTATAGTGTGCTATTGCCAGGCCGATAATACTTGCGACAACCGCAATAATCAAAGAAAGAAGTGTTAAAGGCCCATCATACCTGACTGGCACTGGTAGATTAAATGCCATCATACCAATAAAGTGCATTGACCAAATCCCTAATCCCAGCACAAAACCACTAATAGCAATTTGCGTCCAGATGTATGTTTTTGATCTAAAAATATACAGCTGTGAAATTAAGTTAATTGCAGCATAAGCCGCAAGAATGGCAATCAGAATTGAAAGCGTTACTAGTACGGAATGATAAGTTCCAGTTAAGATTAATGCTTGATCAGGGATGGCAGAAGAGTGCAACACCAGTATAAATACCCTTTTCTTAGCTAAACAAAAAAATAATTACGGTTAATTATAGAGGCTGGAATGCTGTTTATCCATAAACATATAAGGTTAACAACCAAAATCAGCTTAACCGGCTGATTTATGTTCTGTACTTAATTTATCCATACACCCACTTACACGTTGAACTAAACCTAACGCGCCTTGTTGTTCTGCGATATTAATTGCTTCCTGGTAACAGGCTAAGGCATCATCCATATTATTCTGACTTAGTAGTTCTGCCTTTAAACGCAATAGTTCTGCATGCCAAAAAACTTCTCCAGTTTCTTCTACCGCCAGCAATCCATTTTCAACAATTTTAAGGCCTTCTGCTGTATCAGCTTGTCGCAAACAAACATCGGTATCAATCGCAATTTGTAACGTTTGTCCAAGTTTTGCACCAGGTTCTTTATATGCATGAAAACCATTTTTAATAAGAGTGTGCCCTTCTTTAATATTTTCCTCGTTATCCGACTGCGCCATTGCCCAGCCTAAAAGTAACTTACCCTTATGTAACCAGAAAAATTCATGTTCCATTGAAAGATCAATTTCTTCTTGCGCATGAATTTTTGTTTTTTCGGGATTACCTTGCATGTAACTTAACCATGATGCAAAGTTTAAAGCATAAGTTAAACTAAACGGGTGCTCCAGATCTCTGGCTAATTGTATCGCCTGTTTTGAATATTGTTCTGCTTTTTTACTATCACCAAGAATCCAGCTATTTAAACCAGCAAAGGCTAAATTACAAACACTGGCATCCTGACCACTCTTAAAAGTAAATGAGCGATCTCTTGATGTCGAGTCCAGTTCCAGTACCTTTTCGATATGCATTTGGGCAATTTGCGGTTGCCCCATAAAATAATTAATTAAACCAAGCGCCTGATGCGATTCGATTTGCATCGACTCATCTTTTAATTTATCAGCCAGAGTTAACATCTGTGTTGCTGCATCCAGTGCTTCAAGAAATTCTGAACGCACAACCGAAAAAGCATAAAAGCCCCATAGTACAGGGAATAAGTCAGCACCCGCTCCCACCCCCTGACATAATTCATAGGCACGTCGATAAGCATTTTCAACTTCTGGGGCAGCATAACCTTTGGTTGCTGTCAGTACCGGACCTAAGGTCATTTGTAAATATAATTCACGTCGCTGATTTCGTTCCGTATCGGCTACATATTGTAAAAGATGTAAACCTTTTTTCGCGTGTTCAATTGCTTCAACACTTGCGGAGTGTTCAAGCGCATGTGAACCAGCTTTAATCCACCAATCTATTGCTACTTCGTAATTGGCTGCTGCAGTAAAATGATGTGCAATTTGTTCAGGCCGGTTTTCAGCAACAGCTGGGTATTCATCAATTAATACATTGGCAATACGTAGATGTAAAGTCTGTCGATGTGATTTTAATAATGAAGAAGCAGCGGCATTCTGAATCAATGCATGCTTAAAAATATAGTCAGCATTGGGTGGTAAACCTCGGCGATATAATAATTCAGCATCTACGAGTTCCTGCAAAGCTGCATCAAGTTCTTCCTGCCCTTTTGGCATAACCGAGCGCAACAAAGCATAACTAAATTCTCTGCCAAGCGCTGCACCTAGCTGGGCAACTTCTTTAGCTGACCCCAAACTATCCAGACGAGCAGTTAATGAATCCTGTAAGGTGGTTGGTATAGATTGCTCAGGCAATTCACCATCAAGAACATATTTATTTCCCACAAAACGTAATAAACCAGACTCAAGCAACATCTTAGTTAATTCTTCAATAAACAGTGGAATGCCATCGGTTTTATCGACAATGTGTTCAATAATTTCATCCGGCAAGGCTTTACCTTTTGTTAAAGATAAAATCATGGATTTAGTATCAATCGGTTCCAGGGTATCGACATGGACTATTTGCAATTTAGCTGATTCTTTCCACGGAATATCAAAAAGTGGCCTGCATGTAAAAATGGCATAGATATTATGTTTAGGTATCAATTTAATTAGATGATTAAGCAATTCCAGAGTTGAAGGATCAACCCAATGCAAGTCTTCAACAATTAATAATAGAGGTGATTGTTTCGAACTTTGCACCAATAATGCCGTTACCAGCTCGATAATACGCGCCTTACGTTTTTGTGGTGATATTACAATGTCTTTATCACGAACACTTAACGGTAAACCAAGGAAAGTTGCAAATAGTGGAAAGGCCTCTTCAATATCAAGTTCCTCTCGCTCAAGAAAACTGTGTAACTTACTACGCTTTTCATCTACTGACAGGTTATTGGTTAAACCAACAATTCGCTGCATGACTTCAATAATTGGACTAAAAGTACTGCTTTCACCAAGCGCCTGACATCGGGCAACAACTAACTGAAAATCATTACTGTTTAATTCTTCCCGGCAAGCTTTTAACAGGCGTGACTTACCAATGCCGGCATCACCATTAACTATTGAAATACAGCCTTTACCTTTTTTAGTGTTTTGCCAAAAATCGGTTAACTGTTTAACTTCACGCTCCCGACCAATAATTTTAGAGCGAGTTTTGCCACTTGCTTCAATAATATTATTTTTGTTATCAATACTTTCAATAACCTGGTATGCACTAATAGCATCAACAATACCTTTGATCTGTAACTCACCAAGTGGCTTAAAGTTAAAGTCATCTTTAATTAATTGATAACTATCTTCACTTATTAAAATTTGATCAGCATCAGCCAGTGACTGTAAACGTGCAGCAACATTTGGCGTTTTACCCAAAGCAAGATGTTCTTTTTTAACGCCAGAACCCAACTCGCTGGTTACAACTAAACCGGTATTAATTCCGATACGAACAGCCAGAGTATAGTTTTCAGGTAATGTGAAGGATCGATTAAGTGCTTTTATCGCATCAATCATTTCCAGACCGCTTATTGCTGCCCGGCGAGCATCATCTTCATGTGCATGAGGAAAACCAAAATATATCAGTAAACCATCCCCCAGAAACTGCGCGATATGTCCGTCATAACGACGCACAATTTCACCACAGGCTTTCTGGTAATGATGAATAACTTCGCGCAAATCTTCTGGATCGAGATAATCAGACAGCTGGGTAGAGTCAACCAGATCACAAAACATTACCGTGAGTTGTCGACGTTCGGCTGTATTACCATCTAGTGTATCAAGCGAAGTGATGTCTGGAGCATTAATAGAATCAGATGAGGTACTGCGTGCATCAAACTTGGCACCACACTCCCCACAAAATTTAAAACCGGCAGGACTTTCAAAACCACATGCTGGGCAAATCGCTGTCATAGTTAACCATTTTTACTTGTTTAACTTAGCGAACATAAGCTTAAAAAACCTGCAATAAGCTCAACCGAGATATGCAACTTCGTAAGCACGGGGGGGGGACGGTTCGCACTTTATATAATAACTGTGAGTATACTTTATATACAAAGAACGGTCATTATATAAGCGTGAAAAAAACTTACCTTTTATATGAGAAACTATTACATAAGTGCATGCTAATATTTCTATGCTTCAACCGCCTGTGAGCGCAGGTAATCTTCATAGGTACCACTGAAGTTCACTAATCCGTCTGACTTCATTTCTATAATGCGCGTTGCCAAAGATGAAACAAATTCTCGATCATGGCTAACAAAAATCAGTGTGCCAGGATAATTTTCCAGCGCAAGGTTTAACGATTCAATTGATTCCATATCCAGGTGATTAGTCGGTTCATCCATTAACAAAATGTTTGGCTTTTGCATCATTAATTTGCCGAATAACATCCGGCCTTGCTCACCACCCGATATAACTTTAACTGACTTCTTGATATCGTTTTGAGAGAATAACATTTTACCAAGAATACCACGCACAACCTGTTCATCATCCCCTTCTTGTTTCCACTGACTCATCCAGTCAAACAGATTCATGTCTTTATCAAACTCATCAGCATGGTCCTGTGCAAAATAACCCAGGCTATGATTCTCAGATAATTTGACCAGACCACTGTCCGGCTCAAGATCATTGGCCAGCGTTCTTAACAAGGTTGTTTTACCAATACCATTCGGCCCGATAATCGCAATACGCTCACCCACTTCAACCAGCATGTTCAGGTCACTGAATAAAGGCTTATCATCAAAACCTTTTGATAAATCTTTTACTTCCAAAGCAAGACGGTATAACTTTTTATCCTGATCAAATTTGATATACGGATTAACTCGACTGGATGGTTTAATATCATCCAGTTTAATTTTTTCAATTTGTTTGGCACGCGAGGTTGCCTGCTTAGCTTTAGATGCATTTGCTGAAAAACGACTAACAAACGTTTGCAACTCAGCGATTTGAGCTTTCTTCTTGGCATTATCGGCAAGTTGTCTTTCTCTCACTTGGGTAGATGCAATCATATAGTCATCATAGTTACCGGGATATACACGAATTTCACCATAATCAAGGTCGGCCATATGAGTACAGACACTGTTTAAGAAATGACGATCATGCGAAATAATAATCATGGTACTGTTCCGTTCATTTAAAATATTTTCTAACCAGCGAATGGTATTAATATCCAGGTTATTGGTCGGCTCGTCGAGTAATAAAATATCCGGGTCAGAAAACAGTGCTTGCGCTAATAACACCCGTAATTTCCAGCCAGGCGCAACCGCCGTCATTAAGCCATTGTGTTGTTCTAGTGGAATATCCAGACCGAGTAACAACTCCCCTGCGCGTGACTCAGCAGTATAGCCGTCCATCTCGGCAAATTCAGTTTCAAGCTCTGCAACACGCATCCCTTCTTCTTCATTCATTTCAGGTAAAGAATAAAGTCGATCACGCTCTTCTTTCACTTTCCACAGTTCTTCGTGTCCCATAATAACGGTATCCACTACCGTATATTCTTCAAAAGCAAATTGATCCTGACGCAATTTACCCAGGCGCTCATTCATATCAACCGATACAGTTCCAGATGTAGGCTCTAATTCCCCACCGAGAATTTTCATAAAAGTGGATTTACCACAACCGTTTGCGCCAATAAGACCGTATCGGTTTCCCTCACCGAATTTTACCGACACATTTTCGAATAAAGGTTTATCACCAAACTGAATTGTTAAATTTGCTGTAGAAATCAAAATTGTTTACCGCTTGAAAGGAATGAAAAAAATCAGGGCGCGATTGTAGCAGATCGACAGAGACTATATAAGTATATCGCTAGTTTTTAGAAAAAATTGTCACCTTATTACCCTGTTTCCAGACAGGAGTCTTTTCCATAATTCTGGAAAAATCATCTGAGCTTAGAAATACAGACAACCAGCTGACTAACGCCTGATATTCAGAGCTGTCAAACCAGTTTTTATCAACGAAAGCAAATTGCCGGACAAAAGGAAAAATAGCAATATCGGCAAATGATATACTGTTACCAAATAAAAAAGAGCTTTTATTTAATCGCTCATTTAATTTCTGTAAAAATTTTTCGCCTTGCTGGCGATAATGTTGCTGTGAAAACTCGGGAAATCGATCACTGTACTTATAGTGATCAAGGTGCTGTTTAAAGTCAGAATCATTCTCTGTTATCAGATCATTCATTTGCTGCTTAACCGACTCCGAAAAACTCGATAACCAGCCATTTTTGTCATTTGCTGCAAGTACCCACTGAATAATATCTAGGCTTTCATCAATTACTTGCCCATCATTTAAAATCAGAATAGGTACCGTCGCTTTTGGTGATGCTTCTAGCATTTCAACAGGCTTATTTTTTAATTCTACTTCCCTTAACTCGACTGGTATATCATTAACAAACAACGCCATACGTGCACGCATAGCATACGGACAACGACGAAAAGAATATAAAACAGGTAGCTCGGACATTATTTAGTCAACCTCTCCATCCACATAAAACCACTGCCCATCTTCTTTCACAAAATTACTAACTTCATGCATCCGCTGTCTTTCGTTATTTATTCTAAAGGAAGCAGTAAATTCAACCTGTCCACTATCATCCTTTACTTTTCCTGCAGCTGTCCTGACAATATCCAGTTTCATCCAATGCTCAGGCTCTGAATCCAGTTTTAATTCATTAGGTCGGGTAGAATGGTGCCATGTATTGAGCAAATATTCTTCATTTTGCAAAACATAAGCTGAGTAACGCGATCGCATTAAGACTTCCGCTGTCGTTGCAGATTTGCCCTGCTTTATATACTGACCACAACATTTTATATACTTTAGGCCACTTCCACAGGGACACTGTGCAGACTTTGAAATTGAAACTGGTGGCATAGTTTAACCCTATAATTCAAGTGCTTTTAAAGATATTTTATGTTCAGTGTTGTTCATATTTAGAGTACTTTTCTGTTATTATAACGCCTTTCAATACATGTTTTTCTGGATTTCACATGAAGTTTTTAATTCGATATTTTTTTAAAACAATTCGCTTAATTCTTGGCCCAGTCGTTCTGTTGGTAAATTTTATCACTATGCCCAGAGGCGTAAAACGCCCAGAAGATGAACAGAAAAAATTTGATAGCGAAACTCAAAATATCACTTTGTATCAATTTAAAACCTGCCCTTTTTGTATCAAAGTAAAAAGAATGATTAAAAGGCTGTCGCTTAACATTGAAACGCGAGATGCCCAGTTTGATCAACAAGCCAGGGAAGAATTACTCGAGCAAGGTGGTAAAGTTGTTGTTCCTTGTTTAAAAATAACGGATGAAAAAAGCGGTGAAACAACCTGGATGTATGAATCATCAATGATTAATGATTACTTACAACAACGTTTTGCCTGAAAACACTTCAGAATCTGGC
>Ga0316207_10001253_pt1 | contig 32372 bp, 35 predicted proteins | sample 6weekpyrite_MG_FD_204943 | JGI IMG/M metagenome (GOLD analysis project Ga0316207, IMG submission 204943) | Microbial mat bacterial communities from mineral coupon in-situ incubated in ocean water Damariscotta River, Maine, United States -... | ecosystem: Environmental > Aquatic > Marine >...
ATTTGACTCGTTGATGAATGAGCCAAAACCTCAGCTACCGTTTAAGGAAGACCGCCCTACTGTATTGTACAACCCCCATTTCGATCCTTATCTTTCCTCTTGGTATGATATGGGTTTGGATGTGCTTGAATATTTCGCTGACAATCAAGAATTTAATCTGATTTTTGCGCCTCATATTATGTTGTTCCAACGCCGGATACATACGTCTCTGGCCAACAAAGTAGCCCGGTGGCGTAAAGAATTACCCAAACACTTTAGTAAATACGACAATATTCTGATTGATACAGGCAGTAAGGCCTGTACCGATATGACATACACGCGCGCCGCCGACATTTATCTCGGTGATGTAAGTAGCCAAGTATACGAATTTATTGCACAGCCACGTCCCTGTGTGTTCCTTAATACACACGGTGCAGAGTGGAAAAATAACCCACTTTACAAGTTTTGGTCTATGGGACCTGTTGCAAGTTCGGTAACTGAGTTGCACAATGCTCTACATATCAGTATAGAAAGCCAATCTTTTTATAATAAAACTCAAGCCCGGTTGTTCAAAGAATCAATCGATCTGCAAAATAAACCTTCAGCAGAACGAGCAGCCGAAGCTCTGGCTGCATTTATGGATATTGATACGTGTGTAGCCAACCCAATCAAAAAATACAGGTAGTTCTTTTGGCCGGTCAACGTCCAGGCGTTGACCCAGTCGCTGCACTTTTCGGGGAAACATACAAAGCAACAGCCAACATTAATGGCAGAGCTATGCTCAACCGAGTTATGGATGCCATAGACGCCTCAGGCCGCGTTGTTGAAACTTTTATTTTAATGCAGGAACCTGAGGTTCTTAGGGCACGTCCTGAGTTTTCTGATCTCACTAACCGGCCTGATGTCCATATTCTGACAAGCAACTCATCGATTAGCGGCAGTTTGTTAGAGTTTTTAGATAAACAACAGCCCAGTTACCCACTTTTGGTAACCACCTGCGATCACATTCTACTTCGCGGCCAAGATATTAACGATTTCATCGATAGCCAACCAAATGACACAGATCTATCTGTCGGGTTGATACGTGCAGAAACGGTCTTGAGTGCTCATCCAACAATTCAGCGCACTTGGCTTCGCTTCAAAGACGGCGCTTATACTAGCTGCAATCTTTTCATGCTTATGACACCCGGTGCCAAATCAGCACTTAAGTTTTGGGCCACTGTGGAACAAGACCGAAAAAAGGTTATGAAGCTGGCTTGGCGCTTCGGCATCTCCACACTGCTTTTGTATTTGTTCAATAAACTAAGCTTAAAACGGACATTCTCTCGTGCATCAAAGTCCTTTGGGGCAACGATTTCGCCTGTATTGCTGAAACATGCAGACTTGGCTATAGATGTGGACAAACCATCAGATGTGGAATTTGTGCAACAATTTCTGGGAAAATAGCCCATGGCAAATGTGATCGTATTTGATTTAGACCGCACGGTCATTCGAATGGGGTCATACACGCCGTTTCTTTTATGTTATGCACGCACTCGTGCCCCTTGGCAGCTGGCCTTATTCCCTATAGTAGTTATCCTGATGCTCATTTATAAAGCACGCATTATTTCACGGGGTACACTGAAAGAACTTATGTTCTTGCTGTTGATAGGCAGTGTAAAAAAAGAAACCTTAAACAAAACAGCTCAAGATTTTGCTGACAAGACAATTGCACGCAAATGTTATGATGGTGCAAAGTCTGCCATTCGCGCACATATTGATAACGGTGATACGCTAATACTAGCAACCGCAAGTTTTTCATTCTATGCCCGCCTTATTGCCACACAATTAGGCTTTCAGCACTGCATTGGCTCAAAGCTCGCCGAAAACAAAACACACTATCTTCCCCGTATTATTGGTGAAAACTGTTACGGCAAGGCGAAAGCAGATCATATTTGCTCCTATCTCAAAGAACATGATCTCCCAGAAACCATAGACACATTTTACACTGACGACGTGAGTGATCTTCCCACCTTAAAGATGGCAGCGGCTCGGGTATTGATCAACCCGAGCAACAAATTTAAAGCAATTGCACAGACCCTGGAAAACACCCGCATTCTTTCTTGGAAATAAATGGTTATCCATCGTCGTAAATATTTATTTTGACCTTAAACAACAGCAACACTCCCTAATCAGTAAAAGTAGCTGTGCCGATAAATTTTATCGGCTGTAAGCATCAAAAGCGCTGCAACTAGACCTGTGAAAAAGTGTCGCGCTTGTCAGTAGGCCGCTTCCCCTATATTCTACTTGCAAAAGAACCAGAAGGGACGGCCTCCGTGCGCGCAGATAGCACAACGACATTCAGAACACTCTATCCACCCATAGAGCCATATAACAGCGAACATCTACCGGTGACGGGCGGACATGAAATATATGTGGAGCAGTCAGGTAACCCAGACGGCATTCCTATATTGTTTGTTCATGGTGGCCCTGGTGGCGGCACCAGTTCGATCCAACGGCGTTTTTTTAACCCCCAGAAGTTTCGCATTATCCTTTTTGACCAACGCGGTTGTGGCCACAGCCGACCCCACGCATCACTTAAGAATAACTCCACATGGGATTTAGTTTCCGATATGGAAGCAATTCGCAATCATCTTGGCATCAGCCAGTGGGCTTTATTCGGTGGGTCTTGGGGCAGTACACTTTCGCTATTATATGCACAGAAACATCCAGAACGCGTAAGCCATCAAATTCTGCGTGGTATATTCTTGATGCGTAAACGTGAGGTAAATTGGTTCTATCAAAATGGCACCAACTCTGTTTTTCCTGAAGCGTGGTCACGCTTCTCTGGCATTGTCCCAGAATCTGAGCGCGACGATCTGGTAAGCGCATATTATAAAAGGTTAACGGAGCCAGAGTTCGAGAAACAACAGCTTCATTTTGCGAAAGAATGGAGCCTCTGGGAAGGTAGCACAGTAACGCTAGTTCCTGACGATGAACAACGTGCTCATTCTGTTGACCCTGTGTTTGCTATCGCCTTTGCACGCATTGAAGCACACTATTTTATCAATGGTGGCTTTCTGGAAGACGACAATCAAATCCTGCGTGATGCCGGTAGGTTGATGAATATCCCAACCACTATCATACAGGGCCGTTATGATAGTATATGCCCTCCCACGTCAGCCTATGAATTGTCTCAAGCAATGCCATGGGCCAATCTCAAGATCGTACCTGTTGCCGGCCACTCAGCTTTCGAACCTGCCGTACAGCATGAACTGATCTGCGCCACTGACGCCGTCTAATATCGTAAATTAAATTTTTAGAGAGTAACCATGAAAATCCTTGCCTCCATCCTTACCCTTTTATTCCTATATGCTGCACCTGCCACAGCACACGATGGTACAGCACACAAACACGGCCTAACGATTGAAGGCGCATGGGCACCGCATACAGGCAAACGCACGATGTCGGCTGCGGCGTATATGGTGATCAAAAACCAAGGGGATTCAGCAGATGCACTTATCAGCATAAAATCGCCTGCTGCAGAGAATTCAATGCTCCACGAATCTAAAGAAGTAGATGGCATTATGCGTATGGAGCATGTTCATGCCCTATCTATTCCATCAGGTGGTACGGCGAAGCTTGCCCCTGGAGGCCATCACATAATGCTGATGCACCTAGCTGAACCACTCAAACGTGGTGAAGTGTTTCCATTGACATTAACTTTTGAAAAAGCGGGTGATGTCACTATTATGGTTGAAATCACAGGCATTGGTGGCCCCAAAAAATAACCCCTGAAATTCTGCATATATTTCAAATATAAAACGAGCTTAAAGCCAGCCTTTAAGCTCGTTCTTACTGATACTATCTAAAACCTTTATCCCACCCTCCGTATCATTGAGGCATGGGATATAATGGAAATGTGTTCCACCAGCCTTTAAAAAGGTCTCGCGAAGCTCCATGTTAATTTCTTCCAGAGTTTCAAGGCAGTCAGCACTGAAGGCAGGAGCTACAACAGCGAGCTTTTTCACACCCTCTTCAGCCAATTCCATCACCTTTTTATCGGTATAGGGACCAACCCATTTTGTTGGCCCAACACGAGATTGAAAACTTGTCTGAAGAAAGCTTTCAGATATCCCCATTTTTTCACTCAATAAGCGACTGGTTTTTTGGCAGTGGCAAGGATAGGGGTCTCCTCTGTCCCAATATGACTTCGGGATAGAATGATATGAGGCAAGCAGCACATCTGGCTGCCAATCTATTTCTCCTAGAGATTCCTTGATAGAGCAAGCGAGCTGGTTGATATAAGTGGGATCATCAAAATAGGCTGGCACTGTTCGTACGGCAGGTTGCCAGCGCATAGATTTCAAGACATCAAATGCCTTATCATAAGCCGTTGCTGTAGAAGTCGCGCTATATTGTGGATAGAGCGCAAACAATAGAATTCTATCGCACCCTTTTTCTCTCAATCCGTTTAAGCCTTGCTCTATAGACGGTGATCCATAGCGAAAAGCCCATTCAATTTCCGCCTTATCACCCATTATTTTCTGTAGTTTTTCAGCTTGCGACCTGCTGAATGTCCTTAGCGGAGATTCACCGCGTTCCTGATCCCATATTTTTTGGTATGCACGAGCAGACCTTGCAGGTCGAAACGTTAAAATTGGTCCATAAAGAATAGGCAGCCACACAAGGCGAGGCGTTTCAATCACTCTTGGATCAGACAAAAATTCCTTTAAATACCGGCGTACAGCCGCATACGTAGGGGCATCAGGCGTACCAAGACTAATTAACAAAATGCCAACTTTATCTTTTTTGATTTCCGGATGCTGATCCGTCATCTCGAAATATCTCCAAACTACATATTTGATACAGCAGAAACTAGTTTATAGCCTGATGGCTCACTGTGTTACGCGTTCATAAATGGGAATGCAATTACTGCAGGAAAGTATCACGCATTTAACGTAGTATGCGAACCAACATACTACCAGCCTCACGCAGCGGATCAGTTGCAATAGACAAAACACGACCATCATGAGGCGCGAAATACCGTCTTATTTCCTGACCAAATGGATCATAAACAATCGCCAATAGTTGGCCTTTCTTGACTGAATCCAAAAGCTTTACCTTTACAAGTGCGGTGCCTGCTTCTTCTGCCTCAACATTTGTATAAGATGACCCCACAAAAGGGGGCTTTGTTGGCCGTTGCCGTTCACCCTCTAACATACCTTCAACAACCATTATGTTTCTAAGGCCTGTAACAGCACGGTCTATCAAACCAGACTGAAATTCTTTTGGTGCCCCTATCTCTAAAGTCACAGCAGGAATTTCAGCCTTCAAGTAAGTAGTTTCCAGCGTACCTTCCTGACCACTATCATTTTTTATCAAATCAGGCATTAAAGCGAATGCAAGCGCGTATGCTTTAGGGTTCCTAAAATCAGCAAAAACAAATAGCGGATACTCAGACCCTGTTGTTTGTGTATGAAGATCAACTGCCAAATCTGCATTATTCTTTAAAATGCCGTCCCATACAGCACCAATAAACCGCTCCGCAGGTCCACCGCCTGCTATAGACCCCGGAAAAATCCTGTTTGGGTCAACCTGAATTCCACCGCTAGCGCTACTCAAAAAGTGACGATTATTACCCACTAATCCAGTTTGATTAACCCCCGGTAACGCTATCAAGGTACCGGAGAAAGCCTCAAGTTTTATGTCTTTAATCAAACGGTGAATGACTGCGATACCGTTCAATTCATCACCGTGCACTGCTGCTGTAAGAACAAGCCGCTTTCCAGTATTGGCTCCTCGCAACACTATCACAGGCACATAAAGTGGCTGGCCATTAGAGTTGCTGCCCGCCTTAAAATAAAAATGATGTCGACCCATTGGCAGGGCATTGGCGTTCAAGGCACTTATAACCAAAACACCGCCCAGTACATCACCCGTCACATCATATGCTGGTAACGCATTATCATCGGCACCAATTGCTCCCCAACCGGTGAGCAAGGTTATAACAAAAGCAAACAAGGATCGAAGCACTCGATTTTTTCCTTTTCCTATAAGGCTTTGCATACTTAAGCCTTGAATGTGCTGATTTTCGCAGCCATTACCTACAAATAGCAAGCCTGAATACCTTAAATCACCATTTTCATGTTGCACAGTTTAGCCCACTGGTGCCTAATGGAACCAGATACATGAGGGAATTTTATGGGTGCTAACTGTTGCCATGATGTGAAGTTTGATGGAATGGACCCTGCCTACAAGCGGGCGCTCATAGCTGTCATTTTCATCAATGCTTTGATGTTTCTGGTTGAAATGCCCATGGGCTTCATTGGTCAGTCGCAGGCCCTAAAGGCTGATGCTCTCGATTTCCTCGGTGACACTTTCACCTATGCCATTTCCCTCGCAGTTATTGGCAAAGCAGCCGCCATGCGAGCTAAAGTTGCCATGTTTAAAGGTGTAAGCCTTCTGTTAATGGGCGGCTGGGTTTTAGGCTCTACAATTTACAGTGTATTTTATATACCACAGCCCACAGCCATCATTATGGGGTCTGTTGGTTTTGCCGCTTTATTAGCCAACCTTCTCAGTGTTCTTTTGCTTATACGCTACAAAGACGGCGATGCGAATGTTCGATCTGTTTGGCTTTGTAGTCGCAATGACGCCATCGGAAATCTAATGGTTATGCTAGCTGCGTCTGGTGTGTGGTTTACAGGCACTGGCTGGCCCGACCTAATTGTCGCCAGCATCATGGCAAGCCTTTTCCTTTGGGGCGCATTCTCCATCATCAGGCAAGCATCTCACGAACTCCGCCACCAACATTCACCAGCGGAATAGGCTGCGTTTGTGACAGAAAACAATAAGAATAGTTTCGCCTTAACCCAGCGCTTCCTACCGCTGTTCATTACTCAGTTTCTTGGGGCGTTTAATGACAATTTGTTCCGACAGGCAATCATTATTCTAATCACTTTCAGCTTTGCTGCTGAAATGGCAACTGCGCCTGCTATTCTCAACAACCTAGCCGTTGGCTTCTTCATTTTGCCATTCTTCTTATTTTCAGCGCTTGCAGGCCAATTAGCAGACAAATATGAAAAATCAGGGCAAATTTTCTGGATAAAAATTTGGGAAATTATGCTGATGATACTGGGGGCTTTGGCGCTCTATTTTTCCAGCCTGCCTCTCTTGATTGCTGTTTTGTCTGGCCTTGGCCTCCAGTCAACTTTCTTTGGGCCAATTAAGTACGGTATCTTGCCTGATTTGATGCAGGAAAAAGAACTTCTATCTGCCAATGCCCTGATTGAAGCAGGCACTTTTATTGCTATTTTGCTTGGCACAATCATCGGCGGCTTATTGATTAAAGAAACAGATGGGTGGCTTCATTTATCTACGCTTACAATTGGTGTCGCTATACTCGGTACCTTAACAGGCCGTATGGTACCCAAAACTGGTCGCGCTGCGCCTGAGTTAAAAATCCAACATAATATTTTTGCATCAACCAGCGCACAGCTTAAAACCGCCTGGCGTACAGATGTAACGCGGCACGCTATAATTGGTATCAGCTGGATATGGCTTTATGGCTCTATCTATATCAGCCAAATGCCTGTTGTTGCCAAAGACCACTTAGGCGGCGATGAAACAGTCGTCACCTTGTTTATGGCGTGTTTTTCAATTGGTATTGGCTTGGGTTCATTCATATGCAGTAGAATTCTTGCGGGCATTATTTCGGCTAAATTAGCGAGACCCGCTTTACTGGTTCTTGTCATCCTTTCTTCGCTGCTATTCGCTATTTTGCCAGACGCGAATAATTCTTTGCCCTCCTTGGGGATCGTCAGCTTCTTAAGTATTCCTTTCAATTGGGCAATTGCTGGAATTCTAACACTGACAGCAATTTTTGCAGGCATCATTATAGTACCTATGTATGCGATACTTCAGAACGAAACACCGCGCGAGCAACGCTCTCGAATGATTGCTGCAAACAATATTTTCAACAGCGGCTTTATGGCTGGCGGGGCCATTTGTGCCGCCCTGCTGCTTGCTGCTGGGTTAGCAACAATTCATATTTTACTAATTGTCGGCCTTGCCAACCTTTTAATCCTTGGTGTGGCCGATGGCTTGGATAAGACACTAAAGGATTAGAAACCATTCCAAGTGCCTTTCCTTGATAAGCCATGATAGATACATTTGAATCAAAGACTTGAGCCAAAGCCCTGCTGCTGATTATAGTAGTGTGATACGGGGAGGAAATGTGAGCGCACTATTTAACAAACGCAAAAGACCAATTCAGGACGCTATTGGGCAGTTCTTGCTTTTAGCTTCTTTTATTGCTGCCGTTGTATACGGCGCAGGTTGGTATCCTACTGATGGATTATGGCCTGTATTGGTTAAGGGCAGCGCCGTTAGTTTACTCGCTGTTTTTGTCCTCATCAGTATGCGTAGCCTTAACCATTTGCTCTTGTTCCTTGCTCTATGTGCCTCAGTTGGCGGTGATGTATTGTTGGCAATTTCCCATGAAGATAGTTTCATGCGCGGGTTAACTTCTTTTCTTTTAGCACATGTTATTTTCATTGTGCTGTACCTTAAGAACAGAATGCTACCTGCAGATATAACAGCACTCAGGGTACGAGTTACTGCAATATTATGGGCGATAGTGGCTGTTGCTGGATATTTCCTTTACCCCCACTTAGGCGAAATGATGATGCCAGTTTTCACCTATTCTGCGGTGTTAACAGCAATGGCAACCACAGCGCTTTTCAGCAAATACCCCGTAAAACTGGTAGGCCTCGGCGCTCTATTATTCGTTATTTCAGACGCAGTTCTTGGTGCGCGCCAATTCCTGATCATGCCTGAGTTTACAGGATATATTGTATGGGCCACATATTATTTCGCGCAGATACTAATGACCCTTGGAGTAATGCTAACCGATGAACGGCCAACCAATTATGGTGGTTATAGGTTTGACTAATACTTCATTAGGCTCCACAAGAGGGGCCATTTTCAGAAAGTACAGAGGTCATGATCGTGGTAGATCGCGATAAGAAAAAACTCCAGAAAAAAGCAGCTACGCTCGTCGAAGCCTTGCCGTATCTCAAAAAATATGCCGGAGACATTTTTGTTGTTAAATACGGCGGCCATGCCATGGGCGACCCAAAGCTTGCTCTGCAATTTGCTGAAGATATAACCCTTTTGAAACAAGTTGGCATTCATCCGGTTATTGTTCATGGAGGTGGCCCTCAAATTGGTAAAATGCTGGAGCGCCTCCAGATAAAGTCTGAATTTATTGATGGTTTGCGCGTCACCAACAAGGCCACAATTGAAGTCGCTGAAATGGTGCTGTGTGGCAACATTTGTAAATCAATCGTTGCCGACATTCAGGCGGCTGGAGGACGGGCAATTGGGCTTTCAGGCAAAGACGACGGGCTGGTAACTGCAAAAAAAATGGCCCGAACTAAAGCAGACCCTGATTCAAACATTGAAAAAGTAATCGACCTTGGGTTCGTGGGCGACCCTACGAAAGTAGACCCTACCCTGCTCATTCAATCAATTGAGGCAGGCGTGATCCCTGTGATTTCACCCATCGCGGCAGGCATTGATGGTCACACCTATAATATCAATGCTGATACGATGGCAGGGGCAATAGCCGGGGCACTAGGAGCAAGGCGTTTCTTCCTACTCACAGACGTACCTGGAGTCCTCAATAAAGACGGTGAAATGCTTACCGAGCTTGATCGAAATGGTATTAACGCCCTTATTGAAGATGGCACTATTTCAGGCGGCATGTTACCCAAAGTAGATACCTGCCTCAAGGCTGCAGAAAAAGGTGTTAATGGCGCCGTTATTTTGGACGGACGCGTGAAACATGCCGTGCTACTTGAAATATTCACAGAAAGCGGTGCTGGTACCCTAATCAGAGCCTAACACCCTCTATGCGCTTTTGATTAATTACTCTTGGTCAAGAAAATAACTGAGGTGCCACTCTAGTTCGTTGGCATCGATCGGATATTTATTTCCATTTTTTCCAACCAAAAGCTGCGCTGAAGGCACCAATGCAAACTTTGTCTGCAATTCATATGCTGTACGCATAGCGAGTTCACACTTCCATGCCAGAGCCGCAACCGCGCGCCCACTTTTAGAGTGGATAATTTGCCGCACGGTATCTGCCGGGATATCACTCATCACAGCAAGGCACTGAACCAATAGTTCTCGCCGGTTTTCTTCAATCTGTTCCACAACAAACTGATCGTTCAGCATACCCCGCTGAAAATAGTCCAATGCAGTCTTCGCGAGCTTTGCCTCTTCGCTTTCGCCGACTTTCTCACCCGCTAATCTGTCACGAACACGGTCTAAAATATCTTCGGCCTGTGCTTCTTCCAGCCCTGCCTGATCCATCATGGCATGCACAAGTGCAGAAGCCACAAATCCTGCCACCCGTTTCATTGCACGAATTGAAAGATGTGGCCTCAATGCTACGGGCTTGTGCAGGTCTTCTACATTTTCGGCCTGAGCAATAATTTTATCGAGCGTATCTTCGCGAATTTGCGCGCTATGGTTTGTAAGCAAGGCGGCAATCGCCGGGATTTCCAAACTTGCGGCAATATCGCCGGATATCTCTTCAGAAACAAACGAACGCTGTGCAATAGCTTCAAGCGCAGCCCCAGAGGCTCCTGCTGCTATAATTTCTCGCAGGTCATCATCATTTAATAATGGGCTATATTGCAGTATCGGCCCGCAAACGATTGCTTCCACGTCACGCGCTAGTTGGTCTACAATGTGCTTTGGAACTGTATCAGAAGACTTTATCGCCTCAGCAATAACAGCACGCACTTTTGGTAACTGGTCCTGAGCCAAGCTTTCCAACGTAGAAATAGCTTTGTCCCGAAGGGCGGTTCGCTCGCCTTCCTCCAAGCCCGGTACAAGCCGCCCTATTTTCCGCGCTAACTCGGCACGCACTTCTTCGCTTTCATCGTCTTTTAGTTTTTCATCAGCTTGTGGCGGGGTGGAAGGGTTCCCTGCAATCTGCCTACGCACTTCTGGTGAGCTATCATCAGCAAGAAAATATAACACTTCAGGACGCGCGTCTTTACGGGCAGCCAATTGCTTGCGCTGACTATCTGTTCCCTCTTTAAGGATCTGTTGCTCATCTTCTTGTGACAGCTTTTCAGGTAGTTTCTTTTCACCACCTAACAGCGCTTTAAGCTTTTTTAACATCAGCCTACCAACTCCCCATTGTCATCAAGCGGCGGTGCGACCGCGATTGAATTTTTGCCAGCTTGTTTCACTTCATATAAAGCTGCATCTGCACGCTCGGCTAATCCGGCCAGCGTTAAATCCTTGCCCGGAACAGAAAGGCACACCCCCGCAGAGGCAGCAAGCCTCAGATCTGGGTTACCAATAGCAGCACGAACTGTAGGCATATAATCCAATAGCTTTTGCGCCTTCGCTTTTGCTGTATTTTCGTCTGCATCTTCGATCCACAGAACAAACTCATCGCCGCCAAACCTGCCTGCATAGTCACTCGCTCGGATAATATTCTGTAACTTGTCAGCCACTAAAATAATGGCCTCATCCCCTGCCTTGTGACCAAGTGTGTCATTTACCTCTTTAAAATGGTCTAAATCAATAAAGACAAGACAGCCCGCATGGCCTGTGCGGCATTGGTGTTTTAACCTGCGCTCAACAACCTCCCTCAATGCACGGCGGTTCAATAGCTCAGTAAGTTCATCTTTGCCCGACAGCCTATAAAGCCGATCGATCAACTCTGCCTTACCAAAAGCAGCCGTCAAAACATCTCCAATATCTTCCAAAAGCTGAAGCTCTTGCGGTGACCAAGGGCTCACATCAGTATCCCGGCCAATAACGACCATGCCGATACCATCTCCACCGCGCTCCAGCCGAAGTGCTAGATGGTTACGCTCCTCCCCCTTCACTTCATGCACACCTATAGGAGACAGCGCCAGCTCTCGCCAAATAGCATCCAGATCAAGAACTTCTGAACGATCACCACTTAAGGAAACCGGCACCAATCCACTAGGATATTTCATCACCGACCAAACCAAATCAGCACGCATCACATCAATGAGTTCACGCGAAGCATGGTCTAAAAGCTCTTGTGCATTTTCTGACGCATTCAAAATGCGCGTAATTCGTTGCTGAACAGAAACACGCAGTAGATCTTGGCGGTCTTGTCTTTCTTTTTCGACACGGTCGGTCACATCACGGCAAGAACCACGCACGCCGGTAATCGTACCATCTTTTGCAACGGATGGTTCCGCAGCAATGGCTACATAACGGCGCGGTGTACCCGCGAGTTCAATAGGTACGGCATCAAACTTAGTTTTGGTTTTTATAATGAAAGGGCTTCTAGCCGGAGCTTTACCATTAGGCCAAAAAATTTGTGTAGCATTTTTTCCAATCCAGGAATCTGACGCTAATCCAAATGCATCTGACGGCGAAATAAACCGGAACCGGCCATCAAGGCCTACTTCAAATGATAGATCAACAGCTCCATCCAGCAAACTGCGCAACAAAACACGGCTTTCCAAAAGAGCCTCGGCCATTTTTTCAACAACCTCAGTATCCCTTGCGATCAACAACATCTGGTTGCCTTCAGGTACTATCGTTACCCAAACCTTTGCACCCTCTTCAGTTTCTAAATGGTATTCGCCTAAAACACCTTCGCTGCGGGTCGCTTCAACAGCTTTTACAAGGGGCCCATAACCCTTATTCCAGTGTTCTGCCAACGCACCACCAACAACAGACTGTTCTAAAATTTCTCCGTTCACCCCAATCAAAATGGCGGCCGAACGAGAACTCTTAATTGACATGCCTGTGTGCATAATTTTGTCCACCGGGTTCCCCACCATTCATTACCATATCTCGCGGGCTAAAAAATTATTCAGCATGCACTGTATCGTTAATACTATTAATGTAAATTTAAAGCTCAGCATTAAGAAAATAAGGCCGCTATGACAAACAATTCTGCATCACAATATCACAACGCCTTCCACAATGACCGTGACACATGGGTCTTTGACCTTGATAATACACTTTACGCTGCTGAGTGTTCCCTTTTTGACCAGATAGATAAAAAAATCGGTGAATATGTGCAGACTTTGTTACAGGTTGACCCTGTGGAAGCACGCCGTGTCCAAAAACAATATCTGATGGAGTTTGGCACTACATTAAATGGTTTGATGAACAATCATAAAATCGATCCAGCGCACTATTTGGAAAGTGTACATGATGTGGATTTCTCGCCCATTACTCACGATGAGAAATTGCGCACAAGTATTAAAGCACTAGAGGGCCGCAAACTTGTTTTCACAAATGCCGATAGGCCCTACGCTACTACAATTATGAAACGCTTGGGCATTCATGATCTGTTTGAAGATGTCTTCGATATTGTCGCTGCCGACCTCCAGCCAAAACCCCTGAAGCCTGTTTATGACATGTTTCTGAAAGCCCATGATGTAAATCCAAAACGCGCCGTTATGTTTGAGGATATGGTGCGCAACCTAAAACCGGCACACGAATTGGGAATGGCTACAGTTTGGGTAAATACTGGTAGCGTGTGGGGTGAAGCCGATTATGACGCCGACATTGTTCATGCTGAAACGCCCAAATTAACCGATTGGCTTTTTGATTTCGCTCATCGCGACTAGCACATTTCAATTATATCACGGCCCCTATCCTGTGGAAATTTTATCTCTAGCACAAATTATTCTAAGCCCCGGAAATCAAGGCGTTGATTGACTTGCCCGCGTGCCTCGCTATTGTGCTGGAGATTTTCAAAACCCTATCATGCGCTCCATTAGACGAAGGACCGGTCCATGAATTATGCTGATCTTGCAACGACAATCGATCAAGCGTTTGACGCTCGTGAAACCATTAGCGCAGAGACCTCCGGCCCTGTACGCGAAGCAGTCAATGATGCTTTAAATCTCTTAGATAGTGGCACCTTACGTGTCGCAAGCAAAGAAGATGGCAACTGGACAGTTCATCAATGGCTCAAAAAGGCGGTATTGTTGTCTTTCAGGCTAAATGACATGGCGCTAATTGCTGGTGCACCGGGTGAGAGTAGCAACTGGTGGGATAAAGTCCCTAGTAAGTTTGAAGGCTGGAATGCAGAGCAATTCGCCACTGCTGGTTTTCGAGCTGTTCCCGGTGCAATTGTGCGGCGCTCAGCTCATATTGCCAAAGGAGCCGTTTTGATGCCTTCCTTTGTTAATCTTGGGGCTTTTGTTGGTGAAGGCACAATGGTTGATACTTGGGCCACTGTTGGTAGCTGTGCTCAAATTGGCAAGAACGTACATATCTCTGGTGGCACTGGCATTGGCGGTGTATTGGAACCGTTGCAGGCGGGACCTGTTATCATCGAAGATAATTGCTTTATTGGTGCTCGTTCCGAAGTAGCTGAAGGCGTTATTGTGGAAGAAGGCGCTGTTATTTCCATGGGCGTCTTCATTGGCGCATCCACCAAAATCATTGACCGTGAAACCGGTGAAGCATTTATGGGACGCGTTCCCTCCTACAGCGTTGTAGTGCCCGGAACTATGCCTGGCAAACCCTTTGCTGATGGCACCCCTGGGCCAGGGCTTTCTTGCGCAGTGATTGTAAAACGAGTGGATGAACGCACACGCTCCAAAACATCAATAAATGATCTTTTGCGGGATTAGTCACCGTGGCAATGCTTGACCCTATTGAATTATCTCAAGAGCTGATCCGCTTCCAAAGCGTTACGCCCGACACCGGTGATGCACTTGATCTGCTTGCAAGCAAGCTAACCGGGCTTGGCTTCACTTGCCACAAACTCATCTTTGAAGAAGACGGTACAGACCCAGTACCCAACCTTTACGCACGGCTTGGTGACAAATCACCTAATTTTTGCTTTGCCGGCCATACTGATGTTGTACCTGTTGGTGCCGCTGAAAAATGGTCAGTCGCTCCTTTCGAGGCTAAAATAAAAGATGGCCAGCTATGGGGGCGAGGCGCCTCAGACATGAAATCAGCGATCGCAGCATTCGTTGCCGCAGCGTCGCAATTTCTGAACGATAGCCAAGGAAACTTCCAAGGCTCGCTCTCTCTTCTTATCACCGGCGATGAAGAAGGCCCTGCTGTTAACGGCACAAAAAAAGTGCTCGATTGGCTGGAAGAGCGCGGCGAAAAAATTGACTTATGCCTGGTGGGGGAACCAACTAACCCGCAAGAACTTGGGCAAATGGTGAAAGTTGGCCGGCGCGGTAGTCTTCACGGCATGCTCAGTGTACACGGCACTCAGGGCCATGTTGCCTACCCTCATATGGCACACAATCCAATTCCAGATTTGGTCAAACTACTTGCTGAACTCGGCACCGCACCGCTGGACGCAGGAAATGATCGCTTTCAGCCTTCAAACCTGGAGATCGTCAATATTGATGTAGGGAATGAAAGCCACAATGTAATCCCTGCCGAAGCCAGAGCGCGCTTCAATATTCGTTTTAATAATGAATATACACCCGAAGCCTTAAAGGACGAGCTTACACGCCGCCTCCAAAAAGCTGGGGTAACATATGAAATTGATTGGTGGTTATCGGGGGACAGCTTTTTAACAGATAGAGGCCCACTTACAGACGCCGTTGTTGCAGCAGTTGAGTACCATACTGGGCAAAAACCAGAGCTTTCAACGACAGGCGGCACATCTGATGCTCGCTTTATCAAAAATATGTGCCCAGTAGTTGAATTTGGCTTGGTCGGCGCAACTATGCATAAAATTGATGAACATGTGGCTGTGGCCGATATTATAAAGCTCACTGACATTTACCGTGAGGTCATCAATTCGCTGGTAGGGAAAACTACCAAAATTGATTTTTCAACTGATTCGGGTAGTTAACGCACCTAACAATTTCTACTATTTGAAATTTTAATAGTTATTTTTCACTAAAATTTTAACAAAATTTTTCCCGTTCTCCGCCAAAAACAGTCTAAGTTACACTTTATCTTCCAGCTCAAAGTATAACGCTTTTGCAAAACAGCAACTTATAACTATAGGTTGTTACATAAATACTCGGGATACTAGTTTTTTTAAATATCCATACGTTGCTAAAAATCGTTCCTGAAACTCAACAAACGTATAGCTCTTCTATAAACTAGGCTTTTAAATGTAAAAAGGTCATATCTCACGGGACACGTGCTTTTACACAACCTATTATATAACCTCCCCACACTAAGCAACTTTAAGTTATAGATACATGACCATTTCGGTACTGAAACACATTTATTAACTGGAAAGAGCTTCTTTTTTATGAGGCAAGTAACGCTTTACTACTTCAATTTCAGTAAAAACCGAGACACTTACCCACCGCACTTTGTCAACACTTTGTAAAGGTTTTGCCCAATAGGCTTGTGGTTCGCGTGGGGCGAAACAGGGGCAACAGTAAAGGAGTAAACGATGGGCCAATCCTATCGTATTGACCTGATAGACCGCCGTGCACGCAAGTCCAGATTAGGTTCAGTCGCCCAAGATTGTATTCGGTGCACAACAGACACAAAAAGACCAATTAGCGTTGAGGGCGAGCTATATTTCTCACCCGAAGACAAGCAGATATATCTTAAGACAGCGGCCACCCATGGTGACACCTTGAAGCTGTCCATCTCCAATAACACTCGAACCTTTTTGGGTGATTTTTGTCTCGATTCTTTTGATCCACAATCCAACCGTGCTGTTTTCCGGTCGGTTGGTGATGTCAAAGTAATTTGTTAAGCCCACTATAACCACCAATCTTAGGGGACGATTTTGAAAAATATGTATGAAATCAATATAGTACACGCAGACGGTAGAAAAGACTGCCTCGGCCACATGGAAGAACGACACGTAACCTACAACCGCTATAATGAAGGCTTGTTAATCGGTGCAGGCAAACTTCATAACAGTGATATGCAGCGCGAAGTTTTTTTAGCTCACGGTGCAAAATATAATAACGAAGCAGAGATAGAATTCCGCAATGAAGAAAAGGTCTTTCGGGGCATTTTCCGGTTTATAAATTTCATACAAGAGACACACACTGTTGTCATTGCCTCCGTTAGCGCAGTTCATGAATGCTGCCCTCTTGAAGGCCAATCAATCGTTGTGGATAGCCTCGCGCCTTCAAAACCTGTGGCAGCACTTAGGGCCGCACGTATACATTAGCGCACCCTTTAGGTAATAGATGCGATATTGGTTTCCCAGTTAGCGCCGTCAAACTCACTAACATTTAGGTGCTTGATCGTCTCTTGATCAATACAGTGGACATTGACCGACCAGCCATCAGGATGACTGCGCGGCACATAAAAAGCTTTCACTCCGCAGGTTTTACAAAACAGATGTTGCGCAGTACCTGTATTAAAACGGTAATCGGTCAAACTGTCCTTGCCCTTAATGATACGGAATTGACCAGCCTCCACAATTAGATGCAGAAATCCGGTTTTGTTACACATGCTGCATGTACAGGATATCACTTCCATATCAGCCGGAGCCTCCACTTCAAACCGCACCGCGCCGCAGTGGCACCCACCCTTATGCACTATATTTTCGTTCACGCCTGTACACTCCCGCGTGCCTTCAAGGCCGCTGATAAAGTGCCATCATCCAAATAATCTAGCTCGCCCCCCACTGGCACACCGTGCGCCAATGCGGTTACTTTCACGTCAAACGCCAATAAACGCTCGGCCAGATAGTGGCTTGTTGTCTGGCCGTCTACCGTAGCATTAAGCGCAAGAATAACTTCCTTCACATCGCCTTCTTCTACCCGCGCTATCAGGCTATCAACCGAAAGGTCTTCAGGCCCAACACCGTCGAGCGCCGATAGCGTACCGCCGAGCACATGATATAGCCCCTTAAACGTTTCGCTGCGGTCCAGTGCCCAAAGGTCAGCCACATCCTCAACCACGCAAACTGTCGAGCGGTCACGCCGCACGTCCTCACACACATGACAGGGATTGTGGGTATCCACATTGCTGCACACATCGCAAATCTGGATTTTGTCCGCAACACTGATCAGTGCGTCCGCCAGCGGCACCATCACACTGTCACGTTTCTTCAAAAGCTGCAGCGTAGAACGCCGGGCAGAACGCGGCCCTAACCCCGGCAATTTCGCTAGAAGCTGAATAAGAACATCAATGTCACTACCGTGGGATCGAGGCATTCATAGAAATCCTAGTTAAAATACGCATACAATGCCCTTAGTCCTTATCAGCCTCAACTTCAATTTCAAAGCATTCGTCACCAGCCTTATGTTGCCATTCTTTCATACCGAACATACCCTGCCCAGCACCGCTACCGATATTAGATAAGTTAAAAGCGGCGCAGATTTCATACCGCCTATCGCTGAGTACACCATAGGGGTACTCAGCATTCGTCTCGGGATCTGTCAGCGTTAATTTCCTGCTTGTCGTTTCCTGCAAATCACCAAGAGAATTTGGTAAATGACCATTTGTCTTATAGTAGCCCATGATAGTTCTATCGATATGGTCTAAATCGCGCACGCGTCTCTGGTCAGCTTTTTTCAATTTCATAGTGGCGGGTGTTTCAATCAAAGAAACACCCGTACCAATCAAAAATACCGCCGCCACAACAAACAAAAACCCGAAAACCCAAAAGGTGCTTCTAAGCTTCACGCCCTGCCTCCCCGGCTTTTTCCGCGCGGCGCATATCCCCATAATAATAAATAATCACTAAGCCAGCGATCAGCCCAACAGCCACTACTTTTAAAAATAGCCGTATTGTCAAATCACCAGATAAATAGGCATACAAAAGGGCAACCAAGTCACCAAGCACCGTCATACTGGCAATAAAAAGGGTGATATAGGTAAGCCACTGCCGACTATTCGAAAGAGGGCAGTTAGGGTCAAGTTTATGCCGCCTCTCAGCCTTCCATGCCAGAGTCAAATAAACAGGCACAAACACGAATGAATAAGCCACCCAATACCGCACCCCACTGCGCAATGCATCTTCACTGCGATACCCTTCAATTTTAGGAATCAAAAGATCGATAATATCGAAGGCTAGAGCAATCAGTCCCCATGAAACCACATAAAGCGTGATAAAAAGGAACAGATAAAAAACAGTATCCCGCGCTGTTAGAGAGTAGTGCTTGCTAGGTACAGGCACTGGGAAATTGCTATCATGATAAACTGAGAGTGCTTCGGTTATTTCTTGGCGCTCCCACCCAGCAGCAATAAGTGCGTCGGTTATTTCAGTACGCGACAAACCCTTTTCCAAAGACTTCTCAACAAAGTCCCGTAAACTGTCTCTGCCCCCCATATCACTCCCCAAATCATGAATTTCTAAAACGGCATTTTAAAGCCGGGTGGCAATTCAAGGCCACCAGTTAGATCTTTCATTTTATCCTGCATGGCATCAGCGGCACGGGCCTTTGCTTGTGTATGCGCGGCGACAATAAGGTCCTCAACCACTTCTTTTTCTTCCGCCGAGAACAGGCTTGGGTCAATGCTCAGGCTTTTCATATCGCCTTTAGCCGTTAGCACCACTTTCACCATATCGGCCCCCGCAGTGCCTTCCACCAACACATCATCCAGTTCATTTTGCATGTCGCCCATTTTCGACTGCATTTCCTGTGCTTTTTTCAGCATCTCTGTCAGGTTTTTCATCTCTTCTACTCCGTGAGAAAGCCCTAAAATCCTAGCTCTCTGTATCTATATTGGTCCCAATTGTTATTCCGGTGAAGGCCAGAACCATGGTAGCAACAAGTCCTAATATAGCCTCGTCATCAAGTGCCTGGAAAACAATCGAAAGTGTTAAAAATCAAAATCGCCGGTTTCATCGTCCACCACACCAGCGCTTGGGTCTGTTGGCATATCATCCATGCCCAACTCATCCTCATCCCGACTATCACGCACAGCCAACAACCTTGCTTCAGGAAAGCTTACCAACAATGATTTCACAATCGGTTCCTCAAGGGCTTCGTCGCGGCGCTTTTTCTCGCGTGCCACTTCCACCGTGCGGATAGTTTCTTCACCCTCTTCCTTGCCGACAGCAATCATCCAGTCAGTGCCTGTCCAGGCCTTAAGGCATTGCTTCACTCGCATCAGGAAATCAGGGGGTGTTTGGCGGGTAATATTAATTTCAATAGACCCTGGCTTATAGGAAATAACCCTTACATAATCTTTCAACAGAACCGCAAGCTGGGCTTCTCGGTTCTGGGTGAAAAGTGCGACCATCTTTTCAAAATCAATTGGCATCGGGTGTGGGGCATGCCCCTCTGCTCCGCCGTGTGTTGCCGGATTTAATGCCACCACTTGCGCTGTTTGCTGCGCTGTAGGGCCTGCACTTGCCCCGGCCATAGCAGCAGCATGGCTTTCTATTGCTGTCGCACCGCCAGCGCCCGATGGTGCAGCACCTGTTGGTGCTGGTGCGCCTTGTGCTGGCTGTGCTTGTAGTTTTTTCATTAAATCAGCCGGTGCCGGCAAATTTGCTGCATACGCCAAACGTATAAGCACCATCTCAGCAGCTGCAATCGGGCTTGGTGCAATCTTCACTTCACCGAGCCCTTTAAGCAGCATCTGCCAAGCACGTGTTAAATGCGGCATTGAAAGCTTCTCTGCCATCGCGCCGCCCTGGCTTTTTTCCGCCTCAGACACCAGCGCATCAGTGCCTGTATCAGGTGTTACCTTCAGGCGTGTTAGCCAGTGGGCTACTTCCAGCAAATCATTCAGCACTACTTGCGGGTCTGCGCCGCTGTTATATTGGCTCCGCAGAGTAGTGAGTGCATCTGCAATCTCGCCCTGCATCAGTTGCTCGAACAGATCCAGAACCTGTGCCCGGTCGGCAAGGCCAAGCATATCCCGCACTTGCCCCTCAGATACATCGCCTGCACCGTGGGCAATAGCCTGATCCAGAAGCGACAAACTATCCCGCACAGAACCTTCTGCTGCCCGCGCAATCAATTTCAGCGCGCCGTCTTCAGCCTTACAGCCTTCGGTTTCGGTAATTTTTGCCAGGTGCGCGACCAGTGTTTCTGATTCCACTCGCTTCAAATCAAAGCGCTGACACCGGGACAATACCGTTACCGGTAGCTTCCTAATTTCGGTTGTCGCGAAAATAAATTTCACATGTTCCGGCGGTTCTTCCAGTGTTTTCAGAAGCGCATTAAAAGCGTTCTTTGACAGCATGTGCACTTCATCGATGATATATATTTTAAAGCGCGCCGAAATTGGGGCATAGCGAACGCTTTCAATAATTTCACGAATATCATCAACGCCTGTGCGGGATGCTGCATCCATTTCCAGCACATCAACATGACGCGATTCAGAAATAGATTTACAGTTTTCACAAACACCGCAAGGGCTAATAGTAGGGCCATCGCCTGCCGTACAGTTAAGGGCTTTGGCGATAATGCGGGCTGTTGTGGTTTTACCCACCCCGCGCACACCTGTCATAATGAATGCATGGGCAAGGCGGCCACTGTCGATCGCATTCGACAAGGTTTTCACCATGGCTTCCTGACCGATTAAAGTATCAAAATCGGCTGGGCGGTATTTACGGGCTAAAACCCGGTAGGCCTGATCTGTGGCTTCGCTCATAAGGTGGTGCTCATGCTTTAAAGTCTCCCCGAAACTATGCACCTATGACTAGCAGGAAGATCGCACACGCGAAAGGGCCAAATAACAGAGTTAGTCGAACTCAAAGGTTAACATATATCTAGTACTTAGCATTCCAGGCTGGACTTCAGGCCAGTTACCTTTTTTCGCCCAATTACAAGCAGCCTTAACCAGCTCTTTTTTTCGAGACTTAGGTAAAACCTGAAGAGGTTTACAGCTCCAAAACTCGCCATCTAAGGTAAATTCAATTTTAATAATGATACAACCAGCATTGTCCTCAAGGTTTAACTTTTCGCATCCGGTAGAAGGGCCTAAAATACTTTGACTAGCAAAGCCCGCGATTGACCCGAAAAAAAACAGAATAACAACAGAACTTAAAATAAAATATCTCATACTTCCCCCCCCCTCTGTGCCACTGGCTCACAATAATATTCACCGCCCAAAAACCACGTCAAAGAATGAATACGTAGTTATAAAACTGTTTAACGCGATTAAATGATTTTGGGAGAATGGGTGGGAGAACAAACGACCCGTACAAAACTCGTTACGGCTGCTACCTTTCGGTCCTGACCGGATTGGCGAGCAGCACGTCCGCCGCTCTCCCGCCGCTTATATGGCGATTCTTCTTGTTACTTGCAAGTGGAATCATCGCGCCCTAGATAAAACCTTGTAGCAAGGGAGAAAATTTATGGCGCTGGCTAACATTCAAACCTGTTTTTCCGGGAATCCACTGGACCGTGCAGACCATTTACGCACAGACCCGGAAATATTTGGGGATTATATGCGCCAAGATAACGCCCGAGTCGTTCTGTTGGCGGGTGAAAGCAAGCAACCAGAAGGCCAAATCCGCGTTGGTCTTTCCACAGAAAGCCGTATTTTGACCGATGCCGTTGGCGATATTGCATGGCAACTTCCCTCAAAACTTCGCTTTTTGCCAGTTAGTACCACTATCTTCCTTGGCCTAGAAGATGGTGCACCGCGCTATGCCGCTATGCTGGATGGTAGTGCAGATGAATTTGCAGATATGTTTGGAGCCGATCATGCCAAATTCCGTGATGGGCGCGGCATAGCTTTCAAACTTGGTCGCCCACATCCCTCACTGGGCATTATAGCCCAAGCCAAAAGCATGCTTTTGTGGCACGAAAGCCATCGGTACTGCGCGAAGTGCGGCAATGAAAGTAAATTAGCAAAGGCGGGCTATGAACGCATGTGCGAAGCATGTGGTGCCCATCATTTCCCCCGTACAGACCCCGTGGTTATTATGCTGGTACGTCGCGGTGAAAAGGCGCTTGTAGGCCGAGGAAACGGCTGGCCAGAAGGGCATTATTCCGCGCTTGCAGGTTATATGGAACCTGGCGAAAGCATGGAAGAAGCTGTCGCACGAGAAGTGTTTGAAGAAGTCGGCCTGAAAGCAACCAAAGTAACCTACAAAGCAAGCCAGCCATGGCCTTGGCCCTCAACCTTGATGGTGGGTGTGGAAGCATGGGTTGAAGAAGGCGACCTGAACATCGATAAAACCGAGATTGAAGATGCCATTTGGATCACCAAAGCAGATGTGCACGCCAGCATAAAAGATGAACACCCATACCGCCTTGTACCGCCTCCCTTCGCCATCGCCCACGATCTAGTGAAAGCATGGCTGGATGAATAAAGCGCATCTTTGAAATTCATTGGTGCACTTACGCCCCTGATGGTAGTATCTCTTTGTCGATTGCGAGGGGATTTCAGATGGCTGGGCGTTTCACTGCAGCGGAATGGGAAAAAATCATTAATGAGTTGGAAACCGACCCAACCACCTACGGCATGCCCGAAGGTGGGCGCGAAGCTTCTTTGGTTTTTGCCTCATTCAATATCCGAAAATTAGGCAAGGCCTTAAACCGTAAACCCGAGATTGATTTTCTTGCCCGCTTTTGTGCGCGTTGTGACCTTGTTGCCGTTCAAGAGGTGCAGGATAACCTTGATGGCCTTCGGCAGTTAAAAGACCGAATGGAATCGAAAGTCGCAGGAAATGATGAGTTCGGCTTAGTCGTTTCAGATATTAACGGTGAAGTACCGGGTGAAACCGGGATGGCGGAACGCCTAGCTTTCATCTACCGCAAGCACCGGGTCAGACGCATGGATATGGCCTCGGATTTAAACATTGATCGCTCAGCCGTGATGGAACACTTTTTCAACAATCACCAATTGATTGTAAAAACCCGCAAGGCGTTTGAAAAAAAAATGGCTGAATTTGCTGATGGTACACGCCGCAGCAAACCTTCCTACGCGGTACCAGCCTTCATCACATTCATTCGCTCACCGCATGTAACCGCCTTTGAGATACCCGCTGCAAATGATGCCCCGTCAGTAACTTTTGCAGCCGTGAATGCGCACCTTATCTACGGCAAACAAAAAGAAAGAGACGCTGAGTTTGAAGCCCTTATTAAATGGCTTGCTCACCGGCTAACCGATGAAAAGCGTATGACTGTGGATAATTTTATCTTGATGGGGGATCTTAACCTAAACTTTGACCAACCTATAAAAGACAGGGAAAGGATTGAAGAACGGATTCGACGCCTTAATGAAGAAGCCTTCGGTGACCGAAATCAGAGGCGCATATATTTCCCTTTGATCGACGGTGACGCCGTAACCGGAAAACACATTCGTAGCAACGCCCGCTTGAACCAAACCTTCGATCAGATCGCCTTCTTTTTAGGCAGCGATGAAAAATGCTTACCCAATGACAAATGGCGGGCGCTCGCAGCAGAACGAAAACCAGATGGCTTTGACTATGGCGTTTTTAACTTTTCTGATCTCTTTGCCCGCACTCTGATGCAGAAATCCTATAGCCGCCTGAACAAAGCCGAGAAAAGCTCACTGGGAAAGAAATTCGAGCATTCAGTGAGCGACCATATGCCTATTTGGGTGCGTATTCCTCGCCCAGGCTTTGCACCGCCGCCTTTAGGGTAAAATAACGGCAGTGCACCTAGTGTGCAGCCTCAAACTGTTCTAACTAATGTTATTAGTCTACGGAATAGCATGGCATAACAACTCATGCGGCTATAGAAAAAGGCTTCAAGAATGTTCGATACTGACAAAAATTGTCAGGGGCTTGGCAATAAACTCGCGGCCATGAAAAATATATTCACAAAAAAATTGCCACATGTCATGCTGTTGATGGCTATCTTGTTTTCAGCAAATGCAGCAAGTGCGGAAACATTTATATCAAACAAAGCTACTCTTGATTATGAAATCAAAGGAAACGGCGATCCTGTGTTTATCATGCATGGTGGCCTAGCCTCTCGCGAAGACTTACGGCTACTGATCAACCATCTTGCCAAAAGCCATAAGATAATCGCGCTTGATAGTCGCGAACATGGCCGCAGTAGCAATAGCCCTCTCCAAATCAGTTACGAGCTAATGGCAAGCGATGTGTATAATTTAGCTCAGCACCTTGGCATACAGAGCGCCACATTAATCGGACAAAGCGACGGCGGCTCAACAGCACTTACCGCTGCATTTCATTATCCTAGCTTCGTCAAACGCCTTGTATTACTTGGCACAAGTTACAATCACTCAGTTCAATCTAAAGCCACAAAAGAATACTTCCAAACGGTTAAATGGCCAGCCAACCTAGACATGAACACCTTTCCTGGTATGTTTTTAGATGACTATTTTCTCGGCGGGCGTAGCATGACAGATTATCAAGCTTGGTTTGATGAACTTGCGTATATGTGGACCACCTCACCCAACTTCAGCATTGAGCAACTGGCACAGTTAAAGATGCCTGTGCAGATTATTAGTGGTGATCGTAAGGAAGTACCCCTCTATCATACTACAGCGCTTTATGAAGCTCTACCCAACGCGCAACTCTTTGTGGTTCCGAATGCCAGTCATTTCTTACACACAGAAAAGCCAGACTTATTGCATGCTGCGATCTCATCTTTTCTCGAACATTAATTCCCTTATCGCTCGCACCTAACCACTCTCTCAGCTTTCTCGGTGGACTGCTTCCAGTTCGTAGCTGGTTAAATCAACCAATTAACTCTCAAAAATTTCCATTCAGCTTCTGAAAAGCTCCTGTTAAAATAATCTGGTGCAGAAACCCTATAGCCACCTAAACAAAGCCGAGAAAAATACACTGAGAAAGAAGTTTGAGCATTCAGTGAGCGACCATATGCCTATTTGGGTGTGTATTCCTCGCCCTGGCTTTGCACCGCCGCCTTTAGGGTAAAATAACGGCGGTGCCGCTAGCGGATAATCTCAGGCAACCAAAATAATATTATTAACCTGCTGGAATAGCCTGAGCTTTCGCCTTCTTATGAGCCTCATTAGCTTGCTTTCGGATCGTTGGGTAAAACTGAGTAAAGACATCGTCGTATGCCGCACGGTCTTTATGACACGCAACACAGCCCATTTCTGTTGGAAACATTTCTGCATATTCCGCATCGCCTGGTGACCAGGCGAAAAAACCTGAGCCCGTCTCAGGATAGCGCTGTTTATCTTTTACATGAATTTCCAAATAAATTTGTTCATCCATGGAAGCCCCGCCGTGGCCAACTTTACTATCATGGATGATTTTTGCGAAAACTGTACCGTCTTCAAATTTTCCTGTTTTGCGGAAATGTTTATACGCAGCAGGTTCCATCATAACTGTTGAAAAATGACCAGGATCTTCTGGGTCCATGTCTGTGGGAATATACGTCATTCCTAGGCTACTGCCCATAAACACCCACTCTTCAAGGTTTTCAGGCCGTTTCAACTTGCCCTCTTTATCAAATAAAATGGCAGTTTCAGCCATTTTTGTACCTGCCTTTTCTATTACTTCTGGGGCTATTTTTTCGCCTGCAACTTTTTGTGTTATAGGCACGATAGCGTGTTCAACTCCATCACTCATCACTCGATTAAAGGGCACTACAAACTGCAAAAAATCCGGCGTACCAGAAGTTACGGCTATATTTAAATTTGGCTCAACAGCAGCATTAACTTCAATGAAAGGAGTAACTTGCTTGACGTTTTGCATTTTCCCTGCTGCTGCATGTTGCGGTTGGATTAGCATCCCGAATGCGAACACACTAACTGTCGTAAATATATTTTTTATCATTTTTGTCTCCAAATTTTTCCTGCACGGAAAATCCTATGCAGAAGTTGAAGACATGATAATAATTGCTGTTAGTTATGGTGTTGCGCCAAATTTCCTTCAAAAAAGGACAAATATAAACTTTGGCAGGAGGCGCTCTGAATGGAAATGACCAACCCAAAATACAAAACGCAAAAAAAGCGTATAGGTGTACTTATGTACCCTGGCTGCGTAGCATTAGACTTGGTCGGGCCTATTGAAGCCTTCAATTATGTTAATTTGATTAACACAGAAGGGGAACCTAATAGCCCACCAGGCTACGAAATTTGCCTTATCGCGGAGAACCAAGGCCCTGTTGAAAGCATGTCTGGCGTTCGACTATATGCCGATGAAAGTTATCACAACTTTCAGCAACATCTTGATATTTTGTTAGTCCCTGGAATGAGGACCGGAGAAGAAAGCTACAAAGGCCCGCAACTTTTAGCATGGATCAAATCACAGGCAAGCCGCAGCCAACGTGTAGCCTCTGTTTGCTCAGGTGCGTATGTTCTTGCCCACGCAGGATTATTGTCGGGCCATAAAGTTACCACTCATTGGAATCACGGTGAAGCACTTCAGCGTGCATACCCAGATGTGAAGGTAGACACTAGCCAAATTCACTGTAAATCTGGCAAGATATATTCCTCAGCAGGTGTGACTGCTGGCATTGATTTAGCTCTCTCAATTATTGAGGAAGATTTTGGGCGAGCAACCTCCCTGAAAATTGCTAAGCGCATGGTTGTTTTCCTAAAGCGGCCTGGTGACCAATCTCAATTTAGCGATTTGTTGAATGCCCAAACAACAGCCACTCGATTTGCGCTGTTTCTCGAATGGATAGAAAGCAACCTAAACAAAAAATTAACCATCGACACCATGGCCAATCAATGCGCGATGAGTCCTCGCAATTTTTCACGTGCATTCAAGGAAGATATGAGCATCTCACCGATGAACTATATCCGCATACGTAGATTAGAGCGTGCACGACTTCTTCTGGAGGACTCTGATGTTTCAATCAGCATGATCGCCCGAAAAGTGGGCTTCATCTCCTCTGATCAATTTTCCCGGTCATTCCAAGCGGCCTGCCACACTAGCCCAAGAGATTATCGCAGACGTTTCCGCTGAGAATTCACCATACGGCCCTATATAATTCTGCAAATGGGTACATACAGTTGCTTGGCTTTAAGTATCCTGCCGCATTTTAAAATACTCTAGCGCTGCTAGCCTGATTTCTGTTATTAACTTCTTTAGGGGGCAGGTGGGAGAGGCAAATGGAGCAGTCTGAAGCACAGGAAACTCTGCAGAGCTTTTGGCAACAATGGTGCTTAGAACACAATGGCCAACTCCCTTCTCGCCGGGACATGGACACCCGCGAAAACAAGCGACACTTCCCGTATGTCGTGGTGTTTGATATCCTTGATGACCCCTTAGATTTTCAATATCGGCTTGTTGGTACCCGTGTTAGAGAAAACACATTTGCCGATTACACCGGCAAATCATTAAGCCAAATGGACGGCAAAGGCCCCGGCAGCAAAATATGGAGCTTTTTAGATACTGCACGCACAAGTAAGGAAACCAGTTTTGCACAGGTTCCCTATGTTGGTCCCAAGAAAGAATTTATGAAATCCAGCTTATTGTTCCTGCCTCTCGCGAGTGACAATCATACGCCAGATAAAATTTTTTTAGTCAGCCATTTTTATTACTGTACAGAATGAATAAATGAGGGAAATCTATTCACCCGCAAACTTATTCATAGCTGTTGCCATGTCAAAATCCCAGCTTGTTACACCGTCGGCATCATGGGTGGTCATTTTAACCTCTACCCGATTATAGACATTGAACCATTCAGGGTGGTGATCCATTTTTTCAGCCAGCAAAGCTGCACGGTTCATAAAACCCCACGCCTCACTAAAATCAGTAAATCTAAACGTTTTAGTTATGGCCGCAGCATCGGCGTCATAGGCCCAGCCAGGCACTGTAACAAGCGCCGCTTCTCGGTCTGCATCAGAAAGTTTACATGGTCTATCACTCATACTTCAGCCTTTCAATTCACTAGCTCTTCAACCAAAAGCGGGAGCAATTCACCGGCTTTGCCGTGTCGGCATTCGGCGAACATGCTTGCCCCTTCACTGGGCTCCAGATTGACTTCAATCGTATGCGCCCGTCCAATCGCTTGTACGTTTGCCACAAATCCTGCTGCGGGGTAAACATTTCCGCTTGTCCCAACCGAAATAAATAAATCACAAGCCTCTAATCTATCTGCAATTTTATCCATATGAAACGGCATTTCGCCAAACCAAACAATGTGTGGCCTTAAGGCTGGCGCCCTGCCACAGGCAGGGCAATTGGTTTCCTCAGTGCAGTCATCTGCCCAATCAAAAACTGCGGCGCATGACCGGCACCTTATTTTTTTCAACTCGCCATGCATATGAATAACACCGCGCCCACCGCCGCGCTCATGCAGATCATCAACATTTTGAGTAACGATTGTCACCTCGCCCTGCAAATCTGCCTGTAACCGCGCTAAAGCCTTGTGTGCCGCGTTTGGTTCCACGCTTGCCAATTGCGCACGCCGCATATTGTAAAAACGGTGCACTAGATGTGGATCTCTAGCGAAAGCCTCCGGCGTTGCCACATCTTCAATTCGGTGCTCCTCCCACAGACCACCGTTTTCCCGAAACGTTCGCACCCCTGATTCCGCAGAGATGCCCGCCCCCGTCAAAATCACAATATTTTTGTATAATGACAAAAAACTACCCCTTTTTCTTCCCTACGCGGTAGGCTACCTCTTAATTTCAAAAGTACAAGTGGGAGATAGTGGATGGTCAGCGTTCTATTTGTATGTATGGGCAATATTTGTCGGTCACCGATGGCCGAAGGGGCATTCCGCGCAGCTGCTGATGCCGCGGGCCTTATCGATAAAATGCGCATAGATAGCGCCGGTACAATTGGTTATCATGCAGGTTCCCCGCCAGACCCTCGTGCTCAAGAGGCCGCTAAAAAGAACGGTATTGATATTTCTTCACAGCGCAGCCGCAAGGTTACTGACGATGACTTTGAAACCTTTGATTATATTCTGGTAATGGACATGGATAATTTCCATGATATTTCTGCACGCTGTCCAGAGGAACATAAACACCGAATAAGTATGTTCTTGAGTCACGCACCGCATTTGCCACTTGATGAAATGCCAGACCCCTACAGTGGCCACCGCAATGACTTTGATATGTGTTACAGCGCTGCAGTGGACGCAGCAGAGGGATTGCTCGTTAAAATACGCGATGGGCACTTTTAGGCTATGGCCTCTCCCCTAATAGCCAAACTCACGAAAACCCTTGGCAGCCGCATCATTGGGTCTCGTGCGCTTCCGGGTGGTGATATTGCTGATGTTTCACTCTTAAAGCTTGAAAACCACACTGAAGTTGTGGCCAAACGCCCTCGTGCTGACCAGCCCGACACCACCGCTGTTGAGGCCAGCATGCTTAAGTATCTGGCACAGAAATCTAACCTGCCCGTACCAAAGGTCCTATTTCAGGCCAAAGGCATTTTGGTACTTTCTTACGTACCACATAAAGGCATTATAGAAGCCGGTGCCGCGGCAGAAAGCGTAGCCACCCACATCGCGGCATTACACAAAATACGCCCGAAATCAAAACAACCTTATTTCGGACACAGTAAAGATACCTTCATTGGCCCCTTACCGCAGACCAACACCCCCAGTGACAACTGGCTAAACTTCTTCACCCAAAACCGCTTACTGGCTATGGCGCAGTCTTGTGTGAACACAGGGAAACTCACTAGCGATACATTCAAACGCATTACGGTGTTAGCTACAAAATTACCTGACATATTGCCCGGCACACCAGAAAGCAGCTTGCTGCACGGTGATTTATGGGCAGGTAATATGCTCATCGACGGGAACCATGTCGCAGCGTTTATCGATCCTGCTATATCATACGGCCATAGAGAAATGGACCTCGCGTTCATTGAGCTTATGGGCGGCCTCTCACCTCGCTTTTTTAAAGCCTATGATGTCATCTATCCAATAGAAGTAGGCTTTCATAATGAACGCAAAGCCATTTACCAGCTATGGCCTCTGCTTGTACATGTAAGGCTTTTTGGTGGGGGTTATGTTGGACAAGTTGAGGCAACTTTAAACAAATTTGGCTGCTAGGGCCCTGCCTCACTCAAGTGTGAACATATGCTGCTAGCATGAAGCTTTTCGCATCAGTATCCTCAATACAGCAGAGGATCATAGCTGTGCGGATGATAAGTAGCGTTATATCTTGGAAATTCTGGGTCACTCTAATAGTTACACCCACACTGCTTGTTGGCTGCTCGGGGTTGATTATAGATTTTGATAGCAAATTCGTGAGTGATGAATTTGTTACCCGTGACAACATAACAGTTGGCGATATTACCCTTAGCTATTTGAGAGCAGGTAACCCTACAGGTCAGCGCGTTATCTTCCTCCATGGCACCCCAGGGGACGCTGGCGGAAACTGGTACCAGATGCTGAAAAACGTACCAGAAGAATATGAATTTCTCGCTATTGATCGCCCTGGTTTTGGCCTTACAAAACCGCGCAGTCCAGTTACCACCTTAAAGGCGCAAGTTGCTGCTTTTGAGCCCCTTCTGATAACCCGCAGTGGCAAAGGCACGATCCTTGTTGGTCACTCCTTTGGTGGCCCAGTTGTTGCCGCTGCAGCAGCCATTCACCCAGAGCGGGTTGCAGGCATTGTAGTTGCAGCAGGCGCACTAGATCCTGACTTAGAGGACGTATTATTCATTCAGCATATTGGTACTATACCGCCCTTTAGTTGGTTGCTTGATAAAACGCTTAGAAACTCAAATAAAGAATTAATCGCACTGGAAAAAGAACTGCGCCTTTTGCAGCCAAAGCTTGCCACTATCAAACAACCTGTTGTGGTCGTCCACGGCACAGATGATAAATTAGTGCCGTATCAAAATGTGGCTTTCATGGAAGATGAAATCACCAACAGCACCCACTTTGAAGTAATCAAGATAGGAGGAATGAATCATTTCCTTCAGTGGCGATCAAACCCAGAAATTTTGGCGGCTGTTAAAAAGATTGTAGATGCCCTAGATAGGCCTACTACCACAACTAATCTGCAAACTGCACCCTAAGCTGCACACCTTTTATAGCCCTTCAGGTGCACGGTTCTCAACCAACTCAAACGCTGCATCATGAACCGCGCCGTCGCCGAACCGCGCCTCTACCAGATAACTCGGACCCTCGCTTGAGCGTTGGCTGGAAAATAAGCTGAAATGATCAATTCGCTGGGCAGGTGTTTTCAAAATACTATTGGCTGTGAGCCAATCACTAATGCGGGCCTGTATATTTCGAGGAAACCTTGCCAGCGTTACATGTGGTTTGTAGCGCCTACGGTCCGTTTCAACATCGATACGCTCTAAAGCAGTAAGTATTTTTTCATGTAAGTTTTGCAAAGGCGTTTCATCAACAACGCCAGCCCACAAATTTTTAGGCTGGCGTATGTTGCCAAACATATCTACACCCGCAAGGGTTAGATCAAAGGGCTCGAAATCTGTTTTTGAAAGCTCATCCTCAATTTGCCGCATTACATTCAACGGCACATCGCCAATGAAGGCGAGCGTTAGATGCAACTGATCATCGCCTTGCCAGTGCGCGCCCTCTACGCCGCCACGGACAAAATCCAATGCGTCTTTCATTTCAGGGGAGAGTTCAAGGCCAACAAATAATCGTACCATATGC